>Ga0247608_10000082_pt1 | contig 183561 bp, 222 predicted proteins | sample 176DNAGHGlowgp2_FD_193490 | JGI IMG/M metagenome (GOLD analysis project Ga0247608, IMG submission 193490) | Sheep rumen microbial communities from Palmerston North, Manawatu-Wanganui, New Zealand - 1766 DNA GHGlow gp2 | ecosystem: Host-associated > Mammals > Digestive system > Stomach > Rumen... | reverse complement strand
GGACTGTATCAATCTTATAGCAAATAGCACCAGCTGTAGTTTCTTCATTTACATCAGTTTCTTCTACTGATTCGCTAAATTCTTCAATCAAATCTATTGTGAATTGAGAAAATGTTAATAAATGACGTAGATTATCTACCTCCTTAATAATTTCTTTAATTTTCGTTTTCATATCTTTATTTTTATAGGTTTAACATAAATCAATTCCACTAAGTCCTCATCTTTTACAAACTCCTCAAAATTCAGGACATTTAATGCATTTTTAATAACTTCACAACGCTTCATAATGTTGTCGTGTTTCCATTTGTTGATGTCAACTGTGCGTTTGCAGATAACTCCATTGACTTTATATTTCACCTGTAAGTAGTCTGCGTTTCGAGATGCTGCGTTTTCTATCTCTCCAACGAGCCAGCATCTTTCAGCTACTAATGACTCTTGTTCTTTTGGTCTTTCTGATATGTCTTCTGGTATTTGCATTCTTGAATTGTCAATTTCTTCCATGTTTCCTTTCATAATTTACTTTTATTTTAAAATTTAATATTTCCAATGGTTTGTCACAGTTGTGACTTCGTATGACATGGATTTACCATATCGTTTCTCAATATAGTCGATAAAGTCTGACTCATCCATTACATTGAAAATCTCACAGAATTTAGGATCTTCTTCTTCAACTATCTTAGGAAGAGTACCTTCTGTATGAGCTTTTTCACAAAATGATTTATAAAGTCTAAAGTCACTGTCTTCTATCTGTCTGATAGTGTCATAGACTCTTCCATCTTTTTTGATGTAGCTACTAATGTCAAGAGTATCTAAGAAATTCTTAGTGAACTTAATATATTCTTCGTAATCTTTTATGTCCATTTTGTTAGATTTTTATTTTAACATCGAAATGCAAAAATCTCTTGTTTTGTCTATTTCAGCAATGATTTGGTTCTTTTTTGTTTCAAACATTTGCTGTATAAAATCTGTGTCATCTTTTGATGCTAATTTTATTGTAATTATGTGTTTTTCATTATGTGGAGAGTTATCACCATATACGAAAGTTTCATTTTTAAATAATTTATACGAGTCTGCACCTACACTGTAAAAGTTATCGCATTCTCCTAAACTAACACTATCTACATTATTATCAGTCATTCGCACATACAACGTGTTTTTGCGCATGTAAAACCCTTCTGAGTATACAGTGTCTGAATTTATCACACCAATATAATGTTTGCTGATTCCAAAATACGGTATCGTCTCAGTTATATGCACTACTTCATTATGGAATTTTCCACCAAGTTTCTTCTTTGCTTCATCATCTTTCAAAGACTCTATTTTATCACGTAATTCTCTTTCTTTTTCATAAAACTTTTGATCTTGCTCGTCGTGCTTTTCTTTGAGATTTTTAAGCTCTTTATTTAATTTTTCTATTTCACTAATATTTTCCATAGTTATAACATTTTTAGTTCGTGTAACTTCAATATCATTTCGTAACAAGCGTCAATAAAATTATCATAGTAATGAGTTATAATATCATCACCTCTACCCCATCTATCATGATAACTCAAACCGCATGGAAGATGTTCAGCATCAGATTTTTCAATTTCTAATGTATAATTACAGCCATCTTTAGTTTTTATGTCAGAAGGTATTTGTTCTAACAAGGCTGACAGACTCCAACAAGGAATGTTTTCAGGTTCGTGTAGTATTCCGGTAATAACTCTTGGTTCATAAATAACTCTCGTGCCTACAACTACATGAGACCAATACATATCAGCAGTGTTAACACTAATACCTATCTCACGTAGTTTCATACTCTGTGTTACTGATGTTGTTATTCTGTTTTTCATATTTCAAAAAATTTATTTGTTCAGTCTTTATATATGAATTCAAAACCAGTTGTTATTAGACCAGTTGGTCTGTCAGGCATGTTTGCTATCGAAACTAAGTTCTTTCTTATGTATATCAATATCTTTCAACCAGTTTTTCATGATTTTACAAGTCTTTAATTATTTTGAACTGTTTCACAGTATTGAACTCCTTTAATATAACCTTCAAATGTGGTAGGCTCTGTTTCACAAGAACGACCGTATTCGAAAGCATTTGCTGCTTCTTCACCTTCTTTGAATACTTCTTTTGCGTATTCGTTTATTAATTTGAATTGCATCTCTAACGGCAATCTTGAAAATTCTTCTTTTGTCATGACAGTCTTACATTTATTTGTTAATCATTAAATTTTGTAGCTAATTCAGGATAGATTATTTCCAATAGCTTAATAAGCATTTCAGGAGATATAATATCACCGTTGTATTCTCTAGTTTTTAATGAACCATGAGGGATAAAATGATATGTAATATTACTTGCTGACGGAATTAAAAGGTCAATTATTATAAGGATTTTTATTTCTTTACAACCTTTATAATCCATTATTTCCCGATAACAAAATCTATCCGATTTTTTCGGATCCGCAGGATCTATCTCATCACCTGTATCCAAATTACCGACAAATCCTTTCTGTCTTAACCAGTCAATATCAAATTTTGTATTATTCTTCATTGCTATATAATTTTAAGTTAATCTAAAAATTTAGATGGTATGTTTTTAGGGACTTTAGCTTCATCGATGATTACAATGTAATAAGCTCCATAACCCAATTCATTTGAAATTTGTCTATTATATTCAACAGCCAATGTCCTTAATGTATTAGTATCAACAGGTTTTCTTGTTAATAGCTTTTTATACGGACGCGAATTAGATTCATCTATCATTAGTGCTACTTTCATAACCATATTAATTTTAATGTTAATACTAATTTGCTTAGGTAAATATAATACGATATTTCAAAATTAGGATCAAAAAATTGAAAAATTTTTAGATACAACCACCGCAACAACCCTTTTCGATATACTTATTTGCAAGATTTTCAATCACTTTAGCATATTTTTTATACTCATCAGGCAAATAATCAATATCAACTTTCCATTTTCCTTTTGTAACAACATAATCACCTCCCCTTTGAAAGACACTGCCATTTGAATGTATAACATGTTTTAATACAACAGGTTTTCCTTCAATTTCGAGATGTAAGTCACCTCCACAAAGACAAGGCCATTCTCCTGTATATGACACAAATTTTACAGATGATTCTACAAATCCTTCTGAAATTGGTAAAACCATATCATCAGGATTATTTTTGATGTGTTCATTTCTTGATTCATTCGCTTTTGAAATGTCATCAAAATATTCCGATGTAAGAAGTCTTTCATTAAATGAAGACTTGTACAAATAGTAATAGACTTTTCTCATTTTTAGTCCTCCCTATTTTTTAATGATGTTTCGTCCCAATAGTATAGAAAAGTGATTTCTCCGTCAAGAAATTTGTCAATAAGGTTCATTGCCATTTTCATGCGTTCTTTTGTGTCAGCAATATTTTTAAACAGTTCTTCTTTTGTTATGTCATCATAGCCATGCCATACTCTGTTTCTACGTGGCTGATATTGATCATATTCAATATGTTCAATGCCTTCGTCATCTTTAAATATATCTGCCTGAACAATATAATTCAAATCACCTAAAGCAATTAACTTGCTTGCATCAACACCGCATTCTTCTTGAAATGCTTGTTGTGATGTTACTGTACTTGGTTTTTCAGAATCTTCTTTGTCAGGATTGAATTTTTCATTCATATCTTTATAAAAAGATTCAGCGACATCAAATGATTTAATTTGAATATTGTCCTTAATCCATTTCTTAGCCTCTTTTAGAGGAATCATTACATTATTATTTTTCATAATCTTAAACTTAATTTTAATGTTAACACTTAATATAATAAACAATTTTTACGATTCAGTTGCTTTTATGTTAATTCTTGGTTTCATCATATATTGAATTGTACAAGTCTGAGTAATCAAGTTCTTGATTTCGTCAGTGTCCTTATATGCCTGTGGGGATTCGTCAATAGTTCCTTCACATACAGTTGTTGAATAAACGTCTTTCATAGAATCTTTGAATTCCTGAATCGAGATATTTTTCTTAGCCTGTGAACGGGACATTTTACGACCTGCACCATGTGAGCATGAATTCAACCATTCAGAATTTGATTTTCCTTTACAGACAGCAACACCGTCACGCATATTGAACGGTACAAGAATTGTTTCGTCTAAATATGCAGAAATTGCAGATTTTCTAAGTGCATGGTCTTTCAAGTCAATATAATTATGAGTTGTCATAATTGTTTCTTTAACCTTTATACCATATTTCAATAAAATATCTGATATAATCTTGCTTACTGTTTTATGATTATATGCTGCATAAAGTTGTGCGAAACACATATCCATTAAATATCCTTTAAGCTTTTCGCCTGTCAAATATCCGTTAATATGGTTTTTCATAAGATGCTCATTATATTCTTTAAGAGCATTTTGAAAATCTTTCATATCCTTATGCTTAGAGATATAATCTTTCTTGAATTCACCTACAAGCTCCTTCATTTCCTGACTTGAATATGGGGAAGTTGTTTTTGACATCCAATACTTGCAAACCTTGACGCCGAAATTTCGAGAACCGAAATGTAGTGTGATACCTGCAATATTTTTGTCATCTGTTTCATCATATTCAATAAAATGATTTCCACCTCCGACTGTACCAATTGAATGATAAAAAACAGCTGGATCCATATTCAGACGTTTTAACTGGCTGATAACCCATGATTCATTTACTGAATCAGGAAGATCTTTAAGCATTTCAGGCCAGCAGTTACGATATTTGTTGAAATTGGTTGTCAAGAACTTATAAAAGTCTTTTTCATCAAACATTGTCTTTTTATGAATATTCATACCAAAAGGTATTTGCATTTTTATCTTATGTTCAAAATCTGCAAATAAATCTTCAGGAATATTCTTATCAAGAACCAGCATAGAAATAGAACACCCAATATCGACTCCGATATGTTCAGGACAAACATAGTCACCAATTGTAGCGACAAGTCCACAAGGTCCTGATGCACCGACATGCACATCAGGCATACAAACTACTTTTTGATTTTCAAATGCAGGACAATTGATTATATCATATACTTGTTGATATACACCTTCTTCTACTGTCTCAGCATAAATTTTTGCTGTCGTATATTTTCCTATTAACTCTATCATGGCTTTTAAGTCTTAATGTTAATACTAATTTGCTTATTTCTTTAATTTATTCTCTTATCCAACCTTCCATTACTGGAGAGTATGTATAATATTTTTCGTGATCTTTTTCTTCATTGTCTCGTGCATCTAATGCTTCTTCAATTGTTGAATAATTCTCAGATGCATGGATTAACGTATTTCCAAGTACAGTCATTGAAACACATGACGAATATTCTACAATTTCTGACTCTACATCTACCTCATTCTTAATGATATAGAAGAAATATACTTTCTTAATAGTTGCCATAATTTTAAGTCTTAATGTTAATACTAATTTGTTTAGGTAAATATAATACAATATTTCAAAATCTGGATCAGAAAATTGAAAAATTTTAAAATTTTTTATATAACATATTGGTTTCCAAGACTTTTATACTTAGAAACCAACATAATTCCAGATATTATCGAGATTTTATAGGAACTGTGCCAAATAAATCAATGATATTATTATAGCACCTTCAGAAACAGATAAAACATAAAATTCAGCTTTAAGCATAGTTATCATATCTTTTCTGAATGATACACTATTATATAAGGCATTATTAAATCTGTTATTGACATTCCATAAAAGAATTACGGTTACAATAAGTAAAATAATTAAAATTATAAAAATCAGTTTCATTATTTCTATATATTTAAGGTTATATCCTATTTATTATTTTTAAATCTTATTTATTATCAAAAGAATGACTTATCCATTCATTGATAAGTGAAAGTGCCTTCTTACGGGAAATTGAACTAACTTCAAAATAGCAGTTTACAAGAACTCTGTCACTGTTTATTCTGTCAAAATAACCTTCCTTCCAACAATAAATCGGTGGACAAGTACCAATAGTTTTTACAAAAAATTCCTTAGTATAACCATCTGGAGAAGGTTGTGGATTTTCAAAAATACTATCAGCTCTGACAATTATTTTCTTGTCATTTCGATCGTCCTCTATTAAAACGAATTTACCTTCAAAACTAAGTAATTTTTCTATAAATTCTCTTTGTCTACTGTCAAATAATTGCAGGTGCAACTTACGAATTTTAGCAGATAATTCTTCGCTCTCTTTTGAAATAGAGTTTCTTCTTTTTTCAAGTTCATCTATTTCTTTCAAGATTTCCTGCTTGCTTGATTGTTCATTTACGTTTGCCATAATTTTAAGTTTTAATGTTAATAAACATTTTGATTGAATTTATACCAAGATTCAAAAGCTGCTTCACAAGTTTTTTGACAAGCCATCATATAGCCGGCTGTAAAAATTTCCTTGATTTTTTCTTTTTTTAAGTCTGAATCCTTTGCAGTCTGTGACTTGTTTTCAGTAGTTTCTACTTCATCAGGTTCAATTTTATTATCCTGACCTGTAAATGGAAGATCAATCATTTCAGGTTCTTGAATATTTTCAAAATCCTCAAATAGCGAATTATTTGTTTTTTCTGGTTCTTCACTTTTTACTTGTTTGTTTGTATTGTCAGTCAAAACAACATTTTTCTGATACAAAAGCCATTGTTTCAAAGTTTCATCACAGTACTTCGGTTCGTAATAAACTTCCAATTTTGAAACATCGAAATTTTTGAATTTGTAGATGAAATACTTTCCAACTGTGAAAGTTACTTTTCCTCTTTCAAGCTTGATTCTTCTTACATAGTAAATTTCATCATTCATTTTGAATGCCTCTAAAAATCGCTTACCTTCTCTTACGGCTACATAATAAATGATTTTTGCTTTCTTTTCAGAATTTGTACTAATCTGTTTTTTAGGTATTACTTCCATCTCTGTTTAATTTTAAACGTTAATATTAATTTGTTGAGGTAAATATAATACAACTTTTTGAAAGTTGGATCAAAATTTTGAAAAATTTTACAAACTTAAAAGCCTTTTAACATCCTTGTCAGTATGTCCGTCCCATTCATGAGCACGTTCAATCTCTTTACAATCAAACAATTCCCAATCTTTATTTTCATAATGATATGTATATTGTCCTTCAGGTGTTTCAATACCGACTATAAACCAGTTTCCATCAAAACATTTTTCACCGTCTGAATGTCTTCTTGATTTCCAGGTCTTATCCTTGTAGGCTTTAACAAGTGCTGCAAATAAGACACATCTTTGTTCATACAAAGAATTAAATGTATGATAACCGTCTGAAAATTCTCCAATATCATCGATATTAAACATTCTACAGACTTCCCCACGGCGCATATTTTCAAATCCAAGTTCAGAAAATATGAGGGTTATTTTAGCATCTTCAGTCAAATTATAGGAAAGTGACAATTCTTTTACATCATCTGTGAGTTTTTCTAAGTATTCAATACTTGTCAGACCTGCAACAAAAATAGGTCTTGACAAATATAAATCAAGATTATATTGCTGACATTTTTTAATAAGTTCTTCTTTAAACTGTTCTACAGTACAACCGTTTTCAATCATTTCCAATAATGATTTACAAACTAGTTTCTTTATTTCTACATTCTTTTCCATCTCTGTTTAATTTTAATGTTAATTTGTTGAGGTAAATATAATACGACTTTTTTGAAAGTTGGATCAAAAAATTAAAAAATTTTAAAAATTAATTTTCCATTCATTTTCGTTTACACCAAATTCAATAGGACATAAACCTACAATTACAGTCTTTTTTATAAGGTCATTATTTTCAAATACACAATCTGTATAATCAAAATCATGACTTCTAATAACAATATGTCCATTACTAGTTTTACGAACATTAATCGGCTCGACCCTGTTTGTTACTGAGTCATATTTCTTATCCCAAGAATTTTTATGAGTTATTGTCTGAATTGTCTTTGCATAAAATCTTTCACCAATTTCTTCTGAAATCTTTATCAAGTTATTCCTTGTCAAAGTAATATTACAGTCTTTAAATTTAATTTTCATAATATTTAATCTTTAGGCTTACTTGTAAATTTTTTAAAGAACCTGTCGAAATCAAGGTTTTGTTCTACACCATCAAGTGATGTCTTAAATACATCTGGATATTTTGGAGAAGGCAGGTATATAAGCTTTAATTCATTTTCTTTCATAATTTCAGAAAGTAATGTCTTAAATGTCTTATAATCGTTTACCATACCTTGAAACATAACAACAGAATCAATCTTATATGACAAATCCTTACATTTTGCAATATACGGTATAGCAGACCTTTTACTTACAAACCAATTCTGATAAGCATTATAAAGTACATCTTCTTCTATGCTTTCTTTATCAAATGTCTCATCATTACTTGATTCAATTTCAAGAATTTTTTGCTGAATTTCATTTACTTGTTTAGTAAATTTAGACAATATGTTTTTAAGAATCTTAATTTGATTAATACTTTCCTTATCCATAGTCATAATTGTTTGTAAGCTATTTTTAATGTATATGAATATCTGTTTTTAAGAAACTCTCTAAATATTTTCAGGTTTTCCTCATTGTCAAGTTGACTGCCTTTTATGATATAAAAGTTTATATACTCACCATTTACACCTGCTAAAATGCCACCTCTTCTTTGAGCTCCTAACAGCCAATATCTTCCAACTTTACAAGTTTCTCCTGACATAACTAATAAATATCTTCATTTGATTGAAGGAATGCCAAATATCCTTTGTAGGCATTTTCAATATCGACTATGTGAGTTATTTCAAACGGACTGTGCATATTAAGTACAGGAACACCTGAATCAAGTACGTTTATATTAAGTTGACATACTATTGAAGCAATTGTACCTCCACCACCAACATCAACTTTACCCATTGTGTCAAACTGATATGTAACATTTGAACGGTTTAATATCGCACGAATTGTCGCAATATATTCAGGATTCGCGTCAGCTCCTCCTGATTTTCCTCGTCCTCCGTTATATTTTCTAAGCGTGAACCCGCCACCAAGTTTTGCCGACATCGATTTGTTAGATACGTCAGCATATAATGGGTCATAAGCTGCAGTCACGTCAGAACTCAGCATATTTGAATTTGACAAAATATTTGCAAATGTTATTTCATCTTGTGATCCCTGAGAGAATACAACAACTCTTAATACGTCTTCAAGCCATCTTGAATTACTGCCAGTTGCGCAAGTTGAACCGATTTCTTCCTTGTCAACAAGAATACATCCGCAAGTTTTTGAAGGAATTGGATAATTGTCGGCAAGATCTTTTAAAGCCATTAAAGACGTCCAAGCACAAACTCTGTCATCTTGTCCATATCCTCCAACCATTTGTCTGTCAAGTCCTACAAAAGATGCTTTTCCTGCAGGCACTACTTCAAGTTCAGCAGACAAAAGGTCTTCTTCATATATGTCATACTTTTTATTAAGAATGTCAAGTATGTTACTTTTAACAGGATCAATTCTTTCACTATTTGTATGAACTTCTGCAGCCAAAAGCAAATCTAGATTTTCACTCTTGACGGTTTCAGAAGCTGTTCTCTTATCCCTCGTCTTATCAAGGTGTGGCAACAAGTCTGTTATGCAAAATGTGAAGTCATCATCATAGTCACCAAGGTTTATATACTTTTTATCACCTTCCATTGTATAAACAACACCACGTATTGCAAGAGGTCTTGTAACCCATTGATACTGTTTAATTCCTCCATAATATTGCAAATCGAAATATGCCATATTCGTGTCTTCATACAAAGGCATTGACTTTACATCAAGTCTTGGACTGTCGATGTGTGCTCCTAAAAGATTTAATCTTGGGTTATTTCCAATTACAAAAGCTGCGATATTTTTATTCTTATTCTTAAAATAAATTTTATCACCAGGTTTTAATGAATTATATAATTGTAATTCAAGTTCCTTAAAACCAGATGCTTTAAGAATTTCTTCAGCTGCTGAAACGCATTCTCTTTCAGTTTTATTCTCTGAAATAAATTTAATGTAATCGTTTATATCCATAAAATATAAATTTGTTTCTAATAATAAACAATATTTTTGTTATTTCTACCTAAAATAACGGAATTGGTTCATCTGAGCCTATTGAATCTATATCAAAACCGTCTTCAACCGTATTAGTCTGTTCTTCTTTATTCTCAGATACATTTTGTTCAGGTTCTTTAATTTCTTCTACCTGATTTTCAACGACATTTTCTGTTTCTGAATCATTTGAATTATTTTCTTCAATGTCATCTGAAGTATCTTCAATATTCTTTAAATGATTTGGTAATTCCTGTAGATACAGACTTGCATACTCTTGAAACTTTGAAAAATGAAAACTGTCATCATTGAACTTTACTGTAAGGTTTGAATTCTGAGAAGCAATGTTTATCAATCTTGATTTCATCAGGTCAATAAAATCATCACTAATTTCAGACATTCCAAATCGTTCTAAATCAGGAACATACGTAATTCTTGTAAAATGCTTTTTACTTTGCTTGACAACAGGCTCAGTTTTTCCTGATAAATTATTCAAGTATGTCACTTTGAACATCTTTGAAGAATCAGCTGTTTCTACCGTAAAGCTTTTAGAAAATATATTTGTACAGACACTGCCAATTCCATTAGTACCCGCACCAAGCCGTACTTCATCATCATTAAAGTTAGAGCCTGCCCTGAGGCTTGAAAATATCACATCTGGAATATATCGTTTATCTGTCTTATCAAACTTGTCAATCCTTATTCCGCCGTCATCATAAACAGAAATTGTATTTTCTGACTTATTAACAGTCACCTCAATTACTTTAAGTTTTCCGTTCCTCTTAGATTCATCAAATGAGTTTGTTACGATTTCATCATAAATTTTCATGAAACCCTCATTCCAATCAACCTCTTTCTTACGAAATTTTTTAATGCTTGAATCATATACAAATTTTGTAGCTCTTTCAGTAGTTGTAGAACCGATATACATTCCAGGTCTTTCAAGGACGTGTTCAATTTCTGATAATTTTTTATATGTCGTACCCATAAATTTATATTTTTGTTTTACAAGATTGATATTCTTCTGGATTCATTATAGTAGCATTATCTTCCAAAGCCTTACATAAGTTATCAATAGAATCATATATTGAATTTTCATTATACAGATCATCCAAGATTACAGCTCCTTCAATACTGTCAAAAATACATACTTTGTAACGTATTGAATTGCTACAATGCTTACAATTGATAATAACTTCAGAAATAATGGCTTTAAAAATGGAACCAGAACAAAGAATATACACTTTGTCACCGATATTAAATTTTGTCTTTACTTCCATAATTTTAATTTTTAATATGTTAAAGTTAATTATAATTTTTCTTATTTAGCTTTAATGCCTCCAAAGCTAATTATAATTTTTCTTATTTAGCTTTTAATATGACAACTTGTTAAAAATATTTAATTTCAGATAATTCGCATCGAGGATTTTAGGTCCGTATTTTTCAACAAGTTCCTTTTCAAATTTCTCATCTTCATTCATTACTTCTGTGAATTCAATTAAAACTGAATCATATTCATCCATTGTTATTTTCAAATTTGCCTGCAATTCATCAGCTTTTTTATTACTTTCTTCATTGTCTGGAGATTCCTTCAAAGCTAATAATTCTTCACGATAACTATTTGTACGTTTATGAAGTTCCTCAAATTTTTCATCAAAAAAACGATATCTTTCAATAATGGACATCGCTCTTTCTCTTTCTTCATCTGTAATAACTATATCGCTCATATTACTTAAAAGGTTGTAAATAACAGTACTCTCCAATATTGATAAGCTTATTTTTAGACTTTATAAGGTCGGTAAGCATGTATTTCACCTCTTCTGAATCTTCCACCTTTGTACAATTTCCGCTGTTATTCATAAATGCAACACATTCTCTCAGTGTTCCAACACAAAGATTTATACCCGCATTTGACTTAACTACATATTTTTTATCCATGACTTTATCTATAAATATATTTGAATGAATTTATTATAAAAAACAATATATATGAAAAATTTTAAACAACCATTAGTTATATTATTTATTCTGTTGTACATATGTACAATGTCTGTCAGCTTAATACATGCGATAGATTTTTTCATCATTTCAAATTCCACAGCTCTTACCTATATACTTGCTGCTACATTTGAAATCGGGCTTGCAGCGACATTGCTGACTATATTAAAAAACAATAAAAATGTAGTTGCTTGGATGTTGCTGACAATATTCACTCTAATACAGGTTATTGGTAATGTTTATTCATGCTATTTGTATATTTGTCAAAATAGTTCAGAAGGCCAAATGCTTGCGTTCACACAAAGTATTGTAAGTATATTCTTTACTGATATTGATGTACAGTCACAAAAAGTATTTATTGCATATATTTCAGGCGCAATTCTTCCAATTGTTACTTTATTGCTTACAGCTGTCGCAAGAAGCATTATTGTAAATGATGATAAAGAACCTTCTGAAACTATTCAGGAAAAACCTGTCGAACCAATTCAGGAAAAACCAAATACAACTAATTTTAGTTCAGTATTTTCTAGTATCGAACAAAGATTGACTAATATTGAGGAGGTAATACTGTCATTAGGAAAACGACCAGTTGAAGAATCAGAAGATATTGAAGATTCCGAAATAACCGAAACCTTTGAAGAAGATTCTGAAAAATATGAACTTATTGAAGAATCAGAGGTTATTGAAGACTCTGAAACAACTGAAGAGTCAGAAGATTCAGAATATATTACAAATGAAGAATCTGAATCAGAACTCATTGAAGAATCAGAACTCATTGAAGAATCAGAAATAATTACAGAATCTGAATATGCTGCAGCTGATGAAGAATCAGAATTACAAATTATATGTGATAATGACATTGTAGAATCTTCAGAATCAGAAGTACAAATTTTCAATGATGTGAATAACGACAGTATTTCACAGCCTAAAAAACGTAGAACATTATTATTAACCTAATTTTATAAGCAATGACAAATTCTTACGATATTGTTCAAATATTTGCTTCAACTTTAAAATTAAGAGACCTTTCAGTGCCTGACAAGCTGACATCAACAGACAGTCAGGTTACGGCGTCGGCTATTCTTCCAATAATATCAATAAACGGTATTACTTTATCGAATACTGATATTAATATATTTGAATTGTCCTGTTCGTCATTCATACCTACTGTAAAGATAGAATTCAAAGATTTACAAAATACATTCGATAGTGATTATATGATTACGAATGATTCTGTAATCTCAATTTATATAGCACCTCAGACATCACATGACCTATTGCCGATTAGATGCGATTTTACAGTAACCTCGTGTACAGTATTGAGGACATATACTTATGAACATTCAACTATGAGGGTAAGAAGCGTAAACGGCAAGCTTCGAGTTCCTGATTTTATGAAGAGGACATCAGAAAGTATAAAAGATACGAGCTTTAATGCCCTTGCATCTATTGCAAGAAAATATAAGCTTGGATTTTCTTCAAATGTTGAAAGCTCAAATGATGAACAGATTTGGATAAACTCAAATGCGAACTGCGATTCGTTTATAGAAAATACTTTAAATCATTCTTATATAGACGACAATTCATTTATAACAGGATTTATTGATTATTTTTATGATTTGAATTATGTAGAGGTAAACAGATTGTTTGAACAGACTGACAGAAAAACAAATAAAACTATGAAGGTATTCAAGACACAAATACCTGTTGACAAAATATTTGAAGAATCTGATCAGACAAAAGAAGTGGAGTACATGATTACAAATAAAATATCAGAAGATATTTGGAACAACTATTTCGAAAAATATGAGACAATAATGAGGAACCAAACATCCGAAGGATATAAAAAATATGTGCAATACTACGATTATGACAGCAATGAATTTATTTCTGAATATGTCGACCCTATAACAAATGCTTCAGAAACGATGATTCCGATTTCGAAATCGAGACTTGTAAACTCTGAAGTAGAAGACAATTTAAGGGATGACAATATCGCTTTTACGGATTTCGGATTTTTATGCGATAACGTCCACAAGAATTATCATTTTGCAGGTGTTCAAAATAATTTTAACCTGTCTTTCTGTAAATCATTCGGGCTTAAGGTCCGTTTATCAAGTTATAATCCCGCAATAACATTATATTCAAAATTATATGTTGACCTTTATGACACAAACTCTGCTCTTGTGTCTGCAACCAAATCAACAGATAAAGATGACAATGATGATAAAACAGTAAGGCTGACAAGTATAGATGAAGGTTTGGAATCATCAACGGATAAAAATATGCAGGTATATAATGAATCTCTTTCAGGCTGGTATGTCGTTACAGGCATAAAATTATTATACAATAGTAATAACGGCATTATGAAAGAGGAACTCATACTTAACAGACGTGAAATGAAACCGTCTGTAAAATTTCAGTTATAAATAATAAAGGTTTATCTTTATATATAAATGAATACTGAAAATTACGATAAAATATACGATTCAAGTTCTTATATGATTTTAAGAACAAATCCTAGATTGACAACAAATATAAAGCTTGTATACAATGCTGAAAATGATTCAGTATTTTTAAGGTCATATCAGGCAAATCCAACATTGTCAAAAACAATGTACTCATATTATGGTGTCAATGCTGAAACATCTTACTATAATGAGGACCTATATGAATTTTATACTCAAAATAAATCATTACTGCCGAATACGATTGCATACCAGCTTAAACAGGTATCGGCAAACAGTCAATTTACATCAAGAGCATATAATCAGTTTGAAAGATTTTACGCTATGAAAAGCTCACTTGTAAATAAGTCAGTATACGGTGCAGGAATATCAGTCGAAGCTCCAATATACTTGAAAAAACAACTTCCTGAATATATCGTAATTTTTAAGATTCCAGGTGCCTGCAACACTAACTATAATTATGAAAATTCTGAAGATTCAGAAAGTTCTGAAACAGGAATATACACAATGTCAAATAAAGAAATTGTAAGACAAATGCAAATTGTCAAAACAATAAACATTACAGACAATACAAAGTTTGGCAGGTATATAAGAAGATATGTAAATCAAAAAGAATTTTATGATTCACCTCTTCTTGTCAACCAACCTTACATTTATATCAGAGGCATTGATTACCTTTCTGGAAGCATGTCGTCAAGAAAAGTTGATATATCTACGATTATTAGAAATGACTTATGCCTGAATGTAGAAAATGGACGTCTTTCAGAACTGTTCTATTCAAACAATATGGTATTGGCTAATATCTTAAATATTGAAATAATGTTTGACGATGAAAATGCTGATGACTTTGAAGTAAATAGATATTTCGCGATGTACTGTAATAATATTGAATTTGAGAAACTTTCTATTAGGAAGAATAATTTTGTAAGTACTGATCCAATATATAACACAGGATTCAAGATTGTAAATTTTAAATGTGATGAATCACTTAATTCAGACAAATTAAGTTCAAGCTATATAGTAAATTCTAAAGATGACAATGCTAAAAGAGTGACAATTCTTGCGGACTAAAATTATATGACATGACAATGGATTACCTTAAAGAAAAAGATACTATAAATAAAGGTTTTTATACTTTAACAGATAAAGATGGAAACTTACATGAAGTTGAGACTCTTGACAGTTTAGGCAGCAGTCTTATAGGCAAAGCTTTTACCTTTAAGGAAAAATCTGTTGATATTGAAAAATTTGTATCGATGCAGCATAAAACAATATCGGCATCAATAAGATTCAAACTACAAAATCCTTCACACGACGTATTTTGTTTCAAAGTAAATTCTGACTATATTTTTTCAGACAATGCATATATAAAAGTTTGTGATTCTTTATATGAAGAATCTGAAGATGAATATATGACATTGAACATTGAAAACCTTACAAATTACGATATTCCGCATTTTGTCGATGCTGTAAACAGTTCTGAATCTTGGATAAAAGTTTTCTATTATGATGACGGAGAAAATATAACAGTCTGTATAAGAAATATAAATGACAGCAAGCATAAATCAATACAAGTAATAACAAGTAAAAATTTTTTAGACAATGCTGAAATTATAGGAACATCTTCTTATAGTATCCTTGAATCTGGGTTATTGCTAAATTTTGTAGGAGGCACCGATGACAGACTGAAAACAGCAATTGTCAATATAGATTTATTACATATTTTCGACAACCTTAAATCAGAAGAAAAATATATCAATGTTAATGGAGAATATGTAAAAATTCTTAATTCATATGTTTCAATAAATGATACTCCTGTATTAGTTCCTAATATGGAATATAATATGGATATGTTTGAAACTAATGAAAATTACAATGACAGACAAGAACTTGCTCATTATTTATTCCTCGAGCTTGAATCACCAATTCTTGAAAATCAAGACCAAATAAAAATTTATTCAAAATTTTATCCTTATTCAGGTATGCTGAGTTTTATGCCTGTAAGAGATATTTTTTCATTTAATGATTACATAATTTCAGAAGTCTGTAATGATACGGCTTTAAAAACTGAAATTGATACAGTACTGAATATAGATAATCAAATAAATGAAAATCATGTTGAGGATATAGACACATCTATATTATCACCATCATTAAAACAGGATATTATTGAGTCATATCCAGTAGTAACTGATACATCAATTTTAATTGATAACTCAAATTTATCAAATGAACCGACATATTTAAAATTTTCAATACCACATGGATATACTGAAAATCCTGAAACAGAGAAAATAGAAATTAAGTATAATAATAATGATATAGATCAGAGATATGGTTCTGATATAAAACAGACTAGGCCATATTTAATTGATCAAGATTATTACCTGCTTGCAACACTTGATTTAGCTGATAAAGAAAAGGTTGTTTTGTCATCAAACCTTATTATGAATGCTGATGAAATAAAATCATCTGCATATTGCAATCAATTACTTGATACAAACAATAAAAGTCTTAATTCTGAATATAACTTTTTTGAAGAGCTTGCAATACCTGAACTGTCATTTACAAATAAAACAGCAAAGGCAATTACATTATTTTCATATAAAGACAGAAGCCTTGATGCTTTGATGTATAATATAAATTTGAACTTTTCAAAAATATTCAGACATAATAATATTTGTCAAAACCTTGACATGAATGACACATCTTTATATGATTATACTCATGACGTAGGTTTTTATCTTAACAAATATAATAAACAAAATAGATTATATATAAATGCTTCAAAACATTTTTCAACTACAAAATTACTTAGCGATTCAGAAGATGATTTTTCTTGGAAATTCTTGTCAATTGAAGATTGGGTAGATTTATTCACTGCAGATGAAGACATTTATTATGACTTATTTGAAAAAGAATATCCTGAATATTTGTATAATGATTTCTATAAGCTTATCATAAAATCTGGAAACAATCTTGAATGTCTGCTAAAAGGTTTGAAATTCATTGTTAAACAAAAGACAATAGATGATAAACAAACAATAAGCGAACTTTCAGACTATTTCTTAAACTATAAATTGACAATACTTAACATACCTATATTCAATACTGATAACTCAATAGACTTTAATACACCTATTTGTATTGTCAATCATGATAAAAAATATGTCTTATTCCTCCAATTCTTTAAAATTCTGCAGACATGGAATGAAGATTCTGAATCAGAGTCATCAGAAGATCCTTCATACAATATTCAGTTTAATGAATATAATTTTACAAGGACACTGATATACATGGTTGCACATAAGTCAAATAATATATTCTATATACCTAAAAACATTCAAAAGCTTTCAAGAACTGAACTTGAAATGTTGTTAAAAGTAGATATAAACAAAATTAAAGATGGTTCAGAGCATGTATTCAGTACCATTGATAATTATATGTTCAGCGCATATCTTAATAAAAATCAAAATGGTACTGATGAAGTATCTATAAAACTTAATCTTTCAAACGGTACTGTAATTGATGATCCAGATAAGTGTCTTTTCAAAAAAATTGAAAATAATTACTTCTCGCTTACAATATCAGATGAAATAACAGATGACATAATATCTGCTGAATTTTATTTTACAAATACTCCATCAACATCAAGTTTGTATACTCAGTCCTATTTCCATAAGAACGCATACAACTTTGTAAGTAGAATCAATACGAAAGACTTTTTGATGTATTCTGTTGGAGGGACTGAAGAAGCACCAGTCCTTGACATATCAATAGAATATCCTCAGGATATAATAATCAATGATTTTTACGAACCTTGTAGTAAGACGGCTACTACAAACAACCACGTATATACATATTGTGACATACAGAAAAAAGAATTACCTTCATTGATTAACATAAAAAGATATAATGGTGAATACGAACCACAAGCAAAGGATATTATTTTCTTTACAAATTCATCCAATTCGAATCCTACAAAATTCTTATGTAAGTCAAATACGTTTATAAACCTTGTTGTTCGTCCAACAGAAGTATATTTTCCATTTATGATTAGTGAAGGTTATCACAGACTTATTAATGGAACTACAAAGATTGACATTGATACAAGATATTACACTGAAGAAAAATATCCAATTGATTTCAGACAAATAAACATACTTCATAGTAATTTTGATAATGATTACTTTATTCGTACTACAAATTTTGTATCATCAAAATCAAAAGTTTTTGAAAATCAGACAATTAATATTGATATGAAAGAGTCATCAGCATATTTTTCATCAAGAATTGTAAATATTCCTGATAAAATATATATTGACAATTTCAGTCTTGGTAGTTTGGAAATAAAAGCATCTGATGTAAATGACCTACTTTATAAAATAGATTATAAGGACTTGCTTTATATAGAAAATGACAATCAAGTACAATTATTCTTCTTATTTAATAACAGATTGACTGACTATATAATCAACAATACAGATTTTGTAGAAAACCTTACAAAAATGTTGAATTATAACCTATATAAGTCTCGTACGTCTAATTTGGATTTTGCAAAAGATTACATAAAAGAAAACTTGTTGTCTTTCTATCATATAGAATCAGCAAACCTGTATATCAAAAAAGAACATACATCTTCTGAAATTGTAAATGATTATGATATGTCTGTAACTGATGCTGAAAAGGAAGAACAAGGATATAAGCTTCTTGAATCACATGCATTGTCTGACACAAGCGACCAACTTATTAAGAAAACTGTTATTGATAAAGAAGCTTTGACAAAATACTCATTCGCAATTAACTTTACTATATCGAGATAAAAATGCCTCTCATTAAAGCTAATAAGAGGCATTTGTAATTGACTATATAAAAATGATTATTTTATAATGTCTTTGTCTGTAATATTGACACCTATTTTACTAAGTCGTTCAATGAATTCAGTTTTATCGGTACAAATGATATAACGTCGTTTAATCATTGTCCTTGTGTTAAGGTTTGCACAAACTCCTGTATCAACATCTTTAATACTAAAATAAAACTCTTCACCGTCGAAAGTAAAAAATAGATTTTTACCTTCTAGTTTTTTGAATCTAAGCTGCTTAGCTGCTTTTAAGTTACCTGAATAGTAATAAATGTAATTACCTCTTTTAAGTTCTGCAAAAGTTTTCATATGTTTAGATGATTCGTTTATAAATGTATTGAATGTCTTAAATTCCATAATTTTAATTAAAATGAGGTTTATATTCTTCTTTAATTATCTTCGAAGATTTTTGAACATGTTCATGAAAGCTCCACTCATCTCGACATATTTGCGTGGCATTCCGTTCTTGTAGTCGTGGTCAAACATCTTGTCAATCCAGCTATCGACTTTCTCAAGCTTCCATCCGCTCAAGTCTTGATCAAAGCTTTTTGCTCCCCAGAACATCTCATAGACGCCTTCTACATTGCTCGTGTCCCAACAAGAGATGTCTTGGTTGAAAGAAGTTGCATTGCAGAACATTCCACACATGTCAATCGCTTTGCTTGTGTTCCACTTACTTATGTCTTGATTGAAAGAGCTTGCTCCACAGAACATTCCGTTGAAATCTTTCACATTCTTAGTGTCCCAAGTTGTCACATCGCTGTTGAACGCTTTCGCTTCATAGAACATCTTCTCCATAGTCTTCACTTTCTTCGTGCTCCACTTGCTCAAGTCTTGATTGAAAGATAGCGCATACTCAAATGTGTGGCTCATGTCTTTGACATTCCCCGTGTCCCACTTTCCGACTGGCTGATTGAACTTCTCTGCTCTGAAGAACATGTTTGAGATGCTCTTCACATTCCTTGTGTTCCAGTTGCTGATGTCTTGGTTGAACTCTTTGCACCAAGTGAACATTGAGTTCATGTTCGTGACATTGCTAGTGTCCCAGCCAGAGATGTCACAGTTGAACTTGTCACATTGGCAGAACATCGCACTCATGTCTGTGACATTGCTAGTGTCCCACTTGCTTATGTCACCGTTGAAGTCATTCTTCTGAAAGAACAAGTAGTTCATGTCTGTGACAAGAGAAGTGTCAATGTCATTGAAATCACCTTCATTACCTCTTTCACTTATCAACTGTTCTATAAGTGCTTCAAGCTCATCTTTACTTTTAGGATGATACATACCATCAGTACCTTTTTCTATTGAAACTGCTTCATTGATGAAATTTCTGAAAGTTTTTAAATTTTCCATAATTTTTATATTAAAATGTTCTAAATCCTATTAAAATTATTACCAATTATACGAATTTATTTATAAAGTTTAGGAATTTGATACAGATTTCTAAACTTTACCGGCTGGAACAACCAGCCTCTATTGACTATCTCACCTATGTAAGACTCATCAACTACTTTTCATATTTGCAATATATAGATTGTATTTAGAAAAGTCAAGTGTTTTTACAAAAATTTATCATTTTGGTTGTTATATAATTTATTGAAATTTAGTTTTTGAACTTAGGCTTGTACACATCTTTAATAGAACAACCTTCAAACATATAATTGTAGTATTTTACATTGTCAATATTCCAGTCTCTCAAGTCTTGGTTAAAGCACTTCGCATACGCAAACATTCCAACCATTGTTTTTACATTTGACACATTCCAATTTCCAATTGCTCCGTTAAATTCTATTGCATGAAGAAACATGTCATGCATGTCTTCAACTCGACGAACATCCCATGTAGATATATCACCATTAAAGTTTTCTGCATAGGCAAACATAGCATGTGTAGAATGTATTTTAGACATATTCCATTTATTCAAGTCTTGATTAAAATGTGTAGCTCCTTTAAACATACCGTTAACCATATCAGCACTGTCAAGATTCCATGAATTGAGGTCTTGATTAAAATTTTTAGCATTACAGAACATATATGCCATATCGAACACATTATGTACATCCCAACCACCTATAGGTTGATTGAAAGCATAGGCATCACAGAACATACATCCCATCTCTCGTACTTTACTCACATTCCATTTAGATATATCTCTATTGAAACTTTCTGCCCGTTGAAACATGCCATACATATCTGTAGCATTACTAACATTCCATTTGGAAATGTCACCATTAAAAGATTTCATTTCATAGAACACACCTCTAAAATCAGTCAATGCAGATGTATCTATATCATTAAAATCACCTTCATAACCTCTTTCTTCTATAAGCTGTTTAATAAGTGATTTTAATTCTTCTTTATTTTGAGGGTGATATATTCCGTCAGAACCTTTTTCTATTGAAGCTGCTTCATTGATGAAACTTCTAAAAGTCTTTAAATTTTCCATAATCTTTTTTAAGGCTTAACTTATATTATGATATATTTATAATTATTTGTTTAACTCTGTTATTTAATTTGTTAAGGTAAATATAATACAAGTTTTTGAAAGTTGAATTAAAATCATTAGAAAATTTTCAAATTATTTTGAAAATAATTTTTCTTTAATTAAGTTCCTATACTTTGTATCCTTGAATGCACCATTCCAGAATGCAAGAATTTTACAATTATCAGGAATTATCTTATCATCCTCAACACCGACATGATAATATATTGGACAAGACGTAAAGACATCTTCTTTCACATAGTTGAAATATAATGTATAAATTACAACTGATTCAAATTCTTTAATATAGTCAATTTCACTTATCATTTTCTTGAACATTGTCTTATTAAAGATATTTGGCTGGTGAGGTTCCATAAGTTTTGGATTCTCAAACCTGTTAAGCGTGTTTTGTACTCGTCTCCTATAAATTCCAGAACCTGTAATACCTTCCCTTATTAAAGGTACGATTTCATAAGCATAAGTAGGTTTTATGAAAAGCTGGTCATCTGAAATAAATAAAAAATCTTCAGATAAATCAGGATATGCTGAAATGACTGCTGCAATCTTATCAATAATTACAGCATCTTTCGCCTGTGCGCAATCATCTCCCCTATTTACATATATTATCCTTGATTTGTCTATAATACCCTCAGAATTGATAGAATCTATCTCTACTTCAGTGTTTGTAACAATAAACAACCTGTTTAAGTCTTTGAAATTCTTAAAAAGTCCGTATATGCAAAATTTTGCTTCAAGATTGTCTTGTAGTGCAGTTTTTGAAATGTCACTGTGTAAAGGTAAAATTACATCCATGTTTTAAATTTTTAATAAAAATACCTTACTCTTCGTCATCATCAAAAAGTCTTTCAGACAGTTGCATTTTGTCATAGTCGACATCAATCTTACAATAAATGTCTCCTCGTTTTCCATCACGGACTTTGACAGGTTTTAACTTATATGTATTATCCTCTCTCATTGCATCATTCTGAATAATACCAAGAATTGTGTCAGAGTTGTCGGCAACTGCTTTTGATTCTGAAATATTCTTAATTTCCACATCATTCATAGAATCATAAGCACCTCTGTTAAGCTGACAGGCTGTTATTACTGAAACTTGTTGCTTCACTGCAACTGCTCTTAGGTCTTGTGATATGTATTTCAAGGAGTTATAAGTATTATCAGAATTCATGCTCCTGTAATTCGCCATAATCCCGATATAGTCGACAAGAACCACATGGACCTTAAATCCTTCTTTATCTTCAATCGTTTTGATATAATTATCAATATCGATTGTGGTACAGGTACCTTGCGGATATTGCTTTATCCAAAGATTACCGGTCCTATTAAGCATCGAGGTTTTAAATTTGTCCATTTCTCGTTTTATGCCAGATTTGGATTCACAAATCGCCTCATACTCTTCTCCTGTCAAATTCAGTAAGTTTCTTGCAATACGTGCTCCAATTCTTTGTTCTGACATTTCACAAGTTATGTATAACACATTCTTACCTTGCTTTACATAAAATGCTGCATCATTACACAAAAATACAGATTTACCAACATTTGTAACACCAAGATATACCGTAAGCGTACCGACTTCTATTCCGCCGATAGCTCTGTCAATACTTGAAAACGTATAAGGTACAGTTTGCAGTTTTTTAGGCTTGTGTGATTCAGGATCAAAGAAATTCGAACCTAAATTGGTATCGAAATTTATCTGCCTTGTAGCATCAATCATATCAAGTGCCTTATTGACTGCCTCATCCGCATTACTTAAAGAAATATCAATAGAACTAAGGTATTCAGCAGCCTTTGTCATATTCTTCTTCAATGTCACTGACTGAATAAATCCTTGTGTAGTTTTCTGACACCATTCATCCTCGATATAATCGTGATTGTATATTTCAGATATTGCCTGTGTGACATCAAAGTCAAGATCATCTCCGTTCTTTAAAGTCATTTGGTTCCTTAACTGTGTCTCAGTCGGCATTTCCTTAAACTCATAGTAGAAGGTTTTGATTTCTTCAACTATTGTGTTAAGAAGGTCGAAACTAAACATATTCTTAGTCAGGAACTTCAAATAATTTGGATTCTGTACAATATATGAAAGTATTACGACTTCCGTATGTGAATCTGTGTTGTCCATTTGTAATTATAATTTTAAACAGTTACTTTTAATTTTTCTTGGTTTGAGTTCTTAATATCTGAAAAAATATTGCTGACTTTTACGACTACTTTCATAGAATCCTTATTATCAGACAATTTTTTCTGGCGTTTTGTAATTGCTTCTGTCTCTGACATACTCACAAAAATTAAATTGTTTTTGACATTTTTTCCTTTCTTTTATCCGCGTCGTCACCAAACCAAATATCCAATTCCTCCTCATATACATCATCCAACTCATAATAATAGATATTCGGATTCTGAACGATTTCTTGATATTCTTTGTCGTCAAGTGCACCAAGGCCCTTGTAGTATTCTATCGCATACTTTGAAGCCTGATGTGTCTTTTCCCATTCCTTATATTCATTTAAGTAGTAAAACCTGTATTGTTCAGATTTGTTTTTTGTATTTGTCGCTTTTATAATCGGTGTATTGACTCTTGCAAGTCTGTGGTTCTTTATCATCGACGGCCAGTATTTTGCGACGAAATTCAAAATAAGTCCAGCAATATGCGAGCCATCTGTATCAGCATCAGAGTATATTCTAATTTCACCAATCCTGAGCGAGCATTTTCCATCCTTAAACGGATCTTCGCCTATTTTAAGCCCCATAGCTGACATAATTCCTTTCAGTTCTTCAGATGCGTATATTTTGGAATTATTCGCACATCTGACATTCAATAATTTACCCCTTATAGGATATAAAGCTTGTGTCTTGGCAGATCTGAATTTCCTGAAACCTGCAGACGCAGAATCACCTTCAGTTATTGAAAGGCTTGTATTGATATTGTCCTTTCCAGCAAGAGAGCAGTCGACAAGTTTCTTTACTGAAAGCCGTTTCAGCTGTGAATTAAGTTTTCTGAGCGACGTCCGTTCATCAGCCTCGTTCTTCTTTGCAAGCATGTCAAGTAAAAGGTTTGTTATCTCTGACTTATATAATTCCTTTATGAACTTGTCAGTAATTTCAATAGGATTATAGAAGTCTGAAGAAGATGAAACCAATTTAGTCTTTGTCTGCGAGCTGAATTTTGGATTCTTTACAGTCGCACTGATGAATATGAAAAAATTAAGAATAATTAGCGAACGGGGAACATTGCACTTGTTCTTCTTATCAAACAAGGCTTTATATTTTTTAATAATTTCATTTATTACATAGTCTACATGTGTTCCTCCATCTGTTGTTTCTACTCCATTTACAAAACTTATCTGATTATAGCCGTCATAACTTTCTGTAAGACAAACTTTCCAATCATTGTTTTCAATGCTTATCATACTATTAGTTCCGTTTAGTATTTTATAGTGTGTAATTTCAATTATAGGAGCTTAAATAAACTCCTTATATAAGAAACAACGAAATGCTGAAAATAAAGAATGGTAGGCTATAAATTAACCTACCATGCCTTCTTCATTATTTTGACTTGAATTCTTAATAGCTAAAAGATTCCAAATCATCTCATCCTGTTCAAAAGGAGACATTTTACGAACTTGATCTTCTGTAAGACCTTTCAAAAGTTCTTTAATCTGATAGTACATCGTAACAATTTTCTTAGCACTCTCATTTGAATTGTAGATTGATTTTGCTTTGTCAATAGCGTCTTTTACCTTATTTTGAAGTTCCTGAGGCAATTCTTCATTACACTTGATTTCCATTTTCGGCGTATCAACTCCTGTTGTTGTCAACTCGCATTGATTTACAGTTTCAGGCGTGCAAAGAACTGGAAGGAATTCAAGAATCAAAGATTGACAATTCTTAGGGATGTTGATTGTCGCTTTCTTCTCTTCTTTAAGCAATTGGTTTATTTTAGTCTTATAATAATTATTCAAGCTTTCATTTGATTCTCTGTTAAGTTCAAGAATAGAACTTTCAGATTTCATTTTGAAAGTGTCAACAGATGCAAGCAGTCTGTTTGAACAACGTACACGTACACCGAGGTTTTCATATTCAGAAGAACCTTGTGGTTTATGGTATAACTTAAAGATGTTCTTGTTTTCTGTTTTTACAACGTTGAACATTTTTGAAAGTGCTTCAAATACCTTTTTATTTGACTTATACAATGCAACATCATTTTTGTGCATTACATTGTGGATTACTTCTCTGTCTTCTTTCGATTCAAGAGCGAACTCGTCACAGTATCTCAATTCCGTACCTGTCAAATAAACTTTATTCAAGAATGATTCAGATACAGAATCTTGTTCATATGCCATATCGACATTCATTTTTGTATTCAATGCCGTGAAAAACATTTGTTCAGGAACATAGAATGTCTGTGAAAATAACTCATGCTGTGCATCAAGAATTGTAACGACATCTTTAAATACCGTCTTTACAGTTTTTAATATAACATATGCAGCTTTGTCATAAAACAAGTTAAGGCTTGGAAAATCAATATCAGTTATTTTCAATTCTCTAAATTCCAAATCATAGCTGTCATCAACATCAGATGATTTAATATGTGTCAGAATTGTTAAAATTGCTTCTGAATGTAAATCGTCAATATCCTGAGACATTGCGTCAGAATCTTCAAACGCATTTATTAAATTTTCAACAACATCAGCTGACTCGACTATTTCGCCGTCGAGACGGATAATTTTTGAGTTTATTTTTGTCATAGCTTAAAAATTTTAAATCTTTACCTTCTTAATTATTTATAAGATTTGAGAAATTGTAATTACACGGTAAACTTACGAAGTTTGCCACATTTCTTACATGTAAACACATAAGTTGTTGATTTCACTAACGGTTTCTCGTTTGGTAAAGATACATGATATTTGTCAATATGTTCTGTTTTTGTCAACAATTCCCACTTATGGCAACAGGAAAGTTTCTTAAAAATATTAGTTATGAATTGTTTGAACGTCAAATTAGGATTTTCCATCTTATCTGTCTTTTGAAAGTAATTTTATCAGTTTACCGCTTAATGTTGTTTCGTCATATTCAACAGAGAATCCGAAAGGACTGTTTAAATCAGATCCTTCAAAAAATTCAGAAGTACATATCGCTCTTAGCACAGCACAAAGTACAAATGCAAAAAGAGACAGTATATTTACAACAGGGCAAATTGACAAAGCTGTAAAAAATATAAACTTTATAAAGCTGAGACGTTTTGTAGCGCTTAAATGTATTGTCCAACACAAAAAATTTAATATTGCTGGAATGAGTATCATCATATCCATATCTTATCTGTTTTTAGTAAAAAACTTAATTATTTTTCCACTTATCGTATCAGTGTCAATTTCTTTTGACATGCCTAGAAGATTATCCTCATCATAACATGTACTAAGCTTCTCATAATCATTAGTAATATTTATGAGCCTTAAAATAATAAATATTATAAGACATGCAATATTTATGACAGGACAAAATGAAATTGGTACAATAATTAAAAATTTCAAAAATGACATTGCATGCGTCGCATTTAAATGTAAAAACCAACAAAGGAAATTCAAAATTCCCGGAATGATAATAATTAGTGAATTCATAATTTTTAATAATTAAAGTCAAACATATTTATTTAATGTTAAGTCTTGAAAAACATTCTCCAAGTGTTTGGAAAGTCGTATTAGTCATTGCTTTCCATGAACCACTTTTACTATTCTTATATTTTTCATATTTCTCAAAATAATCAATCATATAATTAAGTGAGGCAAGCCAATCTTCTTTAGAATTAAAATCCATCGCAAATCTTGATTTCTTAATATTTGAATCATCTTCTTCGAATTCTATTGGAGTTGAAGCTCGTAATTCCCTAAATGCTTTTAGTCTTGGAAGAATGAAATTTACGATTGTACCATCAAGGTTCTTAATTTCTTCAGTATTAAATTCTTGAGATTCTTGGTTTTTATAATCATCAAGTTTATTCTTATATTTTAACTTTTTAATGTATTCTACTTTGTCAGAAACCTCTTTTGACAAATCTCCATATGTTCCGTCAGTTTGGAGATATGAATGGTCAATTGAGTCTAGCAAAAGATCTATAAGTTTACTTTTTTCTGCGATTATAGATAAAAGCTTTGCAGTATTTGCAGTACTGTCAGCAGTCTGCTTATTAAAAGTATTCCAAGCCATAATTTTAATTTTTAATAATAAACAACAAATTTTCTTATGCTCTGCACCATTTTACAATCAGAATTCCGATTATTATAAAAACAAATATTCCAAATCCGCTATATACAGCTTTTTCACAGGTTGTCATCTGACAATAATTGCACACATTTGGAATATTGTCACCATCTTTTATGCTTACATAACATTTTGAATGACAAGAATCACAGGTGAACGAAACTTGTTTATAATTGTCTTGATGATGACTATGATGAGTATATGTCGAATGTGGAACTACTGGACTCATAACTGTTTAATTTTAATTGTTAATAATAAATTTCTTTCCAAATATTTTTTCAAGTTCTTGTATTTTCTCATGAAGTTTTGAGGACTCCTCTTCCCAACCTAAAAATTCCACCTCATAGGTACCATATTCATAGTCAATATCTCCTTCATCATAATATACATTAAACTTGTATATTTCCTTATCGATAAATTCCTTTTTATTAATCTCATTTTCGACATGTCCTAATACACTTATTGTAAGATTACCTAGATACCGAGGGTAAATTTTACCATCCTTGGCATACTTATAATATTTTGAATATGCTTTTAGGAACTCCCGGATTTCACTGTCATATTCCTTATGATACATAAATGCAATTGTATCTGTTGAAGAATTTTCGGATTCAATTTCCTTCACATCGAACTTTTCAAGCCAATTATTCCATTTTGGCTTTAATTCATAACATATGCAGTCTTGCTTGTCCTGAAATTTTGTACCATCTTCAGCAACATACATTGTGATCTTTTTAGGAGTCTTTACGATCACAAGCTTTTCTGTAATTTCCTCTCTCATAATCCTTAATTTTAATTGTTAATATTTAATTGTTCACTGATAAAAATTCTTACTCTTGTATTACCGTTTAGGAATCGTGTACATTCGATACCATATCTTTTATTACCTTCCAAATCATCGAAATAACACGATCCGTTTTCTCCCAACTTGAAATATGTTACATTACGTCCGAATCCGTCAAGCATGTATCCATTTGAAAGCCTTAGAAACGGAGTGTCATAACTTCTTAATTTATTAAAAACAGCTTTGTTAAGAATATCAAATGTCCAGAGCTTTGTCTTAGGAAAAATGAATTCTCGAAAGAAACTGTACTTGTTATCCCAGCTACAGACTTTCTTAGCCTTGCTGTAGTATTTGTCAACAGCTGCTATCACCCTGTTCCAAGACTCAAGAACTTCTTCTCTTGAATATTCTTTGTCCTTCATTACATAAATTGTATTCATATCCTCATTGTTTTAATGTTAATTTGTTGAGGTAAATATAATACAGATTTTTGAAAGTTGGATCAAAATTTTGAAAAATTTTCAAATTATTTTAAAATAAAATAACCCTGACATTTCTGACAGGGTTGTTTTTGAAGTATTTTAGATAAGAATTTTTTAATCCTACTTATTATTTGAATTTTGGTTTATATTCCTCTTTTATTGGACAATCATCAAACATATTACTCATGTCAGTGACTTTACTTGTATCCCATTGAGATATGTCTCTATTAAACTTTTCTGCTTTAAAGAACATATCTTTCATGACTTTGACATTGCTTGTATTCCATTTAGAAATATCTCCATTAAATTCTTTATTATACTTAAATAATTCACTCATATCAGTAATGGTTGATGTATCAATATCATTGAAATCACCTCTATTACCTCTTTTCTTTATCAACTGTTCCATAAGAGCTTTAAGCTCAAACTTGTATTTAGGATGATACATTCCATCAGGTCCCTTTTCGAGTGAAGCTGCTTCATTGATGAAGCTGTTGAAAGTTTTTAAATTTTCCATAGTATTATAACGTATTCAATGAATTTATAAACTTATTAGCAAGTTCAGCAAAATCAGGATAATTGTTCAAAGTAAATTCTATAATGCCATTATTTGCATTACATCCTGAATCAAATGCCTGTTTTGCATATTGAGTTCCTTCACCTTCTTCATTTCTAATAGATATTACAAAAGACTGGCCGAGTGAAAATTTATTAAAGTAAAATTTACCAAGTGTTTCCATTGTCGCACTATCAGAATAGATTATATTACCGACTAGTGTTTTATAATCATCTTCTTGATCTATTTTTACAAACCGTGTTTTTTCACTAAGGCCGTACTTTCCATCATTTAATAATGGTTCTTCATAATTTGAATCGATGACGATTTCAAATGGTTTTGATTGTTTTTTAGAACTTACTGAATTAAGGCTTATGACAATTGGCGTTATAATTTTATCACTGTCATTTAAATCAGCCTGCTGTGAGTAATATGTAAAAATTTTATTGACAAAATTATTCAAGAAACTATCAACCAAATCGGTTAAACTTTTATCAATTTGCTCAGCACCTCTCATAAAATCAGATACTTGCCAAGAATGATTTACTACTTGCGGATTAATTTCTTCATTTATTACGGCACTGAATGTCGGCAGGTCCTTGGTCTCTTCAGCTAATCCATGTGCATACATTGCTCGCATTTGTTTTTCAGCTTTTTTCTTTGTTCGATATACTTTTCCGACCTTGCCGAATTTATATCCTCCATGTACTTTTCGTATTGGCATAACTTAAAATATTTTAAATGTTCAACAATTTATACGATATATTTATGTTAAACTAAATTTTGAATTTCGTAAACGCATTTAACACAACACATAACATCCTGCTGACAATATTTCTTAACCAGTTCATGCTCGCCTTTATAATATGTCTCATGAACCTTGTCTCCTGAAAGCTCGGTTTTAGGTGACTCTATACCAAGGGCAAATGCGAATTCCTCTAATGTCGCGATTTGCTGGTTTGAATTATTCTTCCATAATTCCATAAGGTCAAGACATTCAACCTCCCATGGTTTCTTATTAAAGAAATTCACACAGGCAGGCGGTGTCATTTTATAGTGTAGGAATTTTTTGAAAAGATACGGTATGTCAAATCCTTTGATATTATATCCACAAAGCTTTAAATTTTTAGGAATCACTATTGTATTGATAACATCGAGTATTCCATGTATTAGCTGTTCCTCATCAGGGTTTTGAACAGAATCAAGATATAAATTGTCATTGTCAAAATATGCGTACGAAAAACATACAATCCTGCCAAACTCTGGAAACAATGGAGCTTTCATAGGATATAATGGAACTATATTTGAATCTTTCATAGCTGGATCTTTTTCTCTCATCCTCTCCATTTTATGAATAAACAATTTATACATTTCTGGAGTTTTCGTGTACATTGTATGAATATCCCTGTAAGCTCCTGACGTCTCAATGTCAAAATAAAAATACTCTGTTGGATTCATAATCTTAAAATTTGTTTTTAATAATAAACAATAAAAGATGCTATTTAAGTTTCAACATATTTCCAACAGCTATTTCATCTTCTCTATTCTTATATCTAAAAGTTCCAGAACCAGGTGTAAATGTCAATTCACCTAAATAAACTTCATTATTTATTTCATAGAAATCAACTCTGACAAGCTTAAAATCTTTTGACAAAGTTTTTGCATATTCAACCATTAAATCAAAGTTTTTAGGTTTATCATAATCTAATCCTATAGGAACTGAATGATCTAATCTTTCTATACTTGACCTTGATCCATCTAGATTATAGTGTATAAGTGGTCCATGTCCATGACCTTCATTTATTGTAAAAAATTTAGGTACACCATTAAAACACCAAAATTTATAATCATATAATGATGATTTTTGTTTTTCATCAATCATAAATTTTTCAGCATAAATTTTTCTTTTAATATTATGATAATGATATTCAAAATGATTTTGAAATGCAAAATCTTTATTTAACCATTTTTCAAGTTTATTTTTAGTATCAACTATATCTAATAAACTACTATCTTTTACAATAATATTCATACCGCTACCATGATTGCATTTTAATACAAACTGCTTTGGTAATTCATTTAAATTTATACAAAAATCATTAAATACTTTAATAACTGGTATACAAATATCTTTACCAAGTTTTTCTTTACAGTAATCATGTAATAAAATTTTGTCAGCACAACATGTTTTTAAATCAGTTGAATCATTTAATTTTAACCATTGTATTTTATCTTGAATAGTTTTAGGATTATCTAGGTTATATCTTCCTTTACACCATTCTATAAATTCATTTTTCTTTTCAAAATATTGATTCATATCCTTTAAGATATTAGAATTATTATATATATAAGTACTAAAATCTAGACCATTATCTATAAATTTATTTTTAGGAAATTTTATTACTTCATCTCCATAATTACAATCATTGATACATGTAATTATTTTAAATTTATTAATATTATGTTCTATTATCTTTTTGACGTCATCTTTAGTATAATTTGCTTCTGACTTAATATCACTTGGAAATCCTAAAATAAATACAGGTTTATCATTTTTATTAAATCTTTTTAATCTTTGTTCATACTTCTGTATAATAAAATCTTCAATCTTATTATAAAAGACATTTGTTTCTATAACTTTAATATTATTTTCATTAATATCTTTTTTATAATGAACATAATTTACTCTTACTTTGTTATCAATAACTATTGAGAATGTACTATCAGTATATTTTCTAAGACAATATTTTGAAAAATCAATTGCATAAAAATTTTCAATTAAATTACACATTGATTCAGGATCTATTGTACACCATACTAATGGATGATTAATCTCTTGATTAAATATCTTTGTAAATATCCAACTAGAAATACAACTATTACTTATTAGCATCATAATATTGATTATATAAATTTATCATATCATTCCAAACTGATGATTGTATACCATCAGGAATAACATTATTTATTCTGAGACCTTTAACAATAACTTTTGTATTCTTAAACATTTGTTCATAATAAAATCTATTATAAGATTCTCTGAATGTTTTAGATAATTCTTTAGCAGCTTTTGAATTCATTATAAATCCATTTAACCAAGTAATTTTATTCAATCCAGAATATGGACATACAACCATAGGTTCTTTATCAGATAATTCTATTAAATATTTTTTAGGATCTTCAAATTCATACTGCCATAAAAATCTTGTATATTTAGGTAAATTTATTTCTGTAATTTCATTTGGTAATATATTCAATTTGTGTTTAGTTACAAATTCTTCTTTATCCTCTATTATTCTATCATTAAATGCTCCCTTTGTATGTAAATATAATACTGGTTCATTTAATTCAATTGACTTGTCAATAGCTACTTTTATACCTGGATATTCAAATCGCTGACCATTATGTTTAACTGTTATAATATTATATGATTTTCTTAGCCATATAATCATATCATCAGCTATTTTATTACCTTTATCAGTATCTAATATACTTAAAATACAATACATATTTAATTTTAATTTGATAAATGACGTATAATTGAAAAATATTTAGATTTTCTAACAATATCCTTATTCAGATTATTCACTTTATAGTCAAGTTTCCAAGTACAGTAATTAAATGACAACTGATCCCTGTGTGAACCGTTTTTAATCTCTTTCCACCATAAATCATCAAGTTTTCTAACATCATTACAATCTTTACGAACTAAAAGATTTGTCTCATTTAATCCATTATGTTCTGGCATTCCTTCTTTCTGATATTTCTTAAATTGTTTTTCAGATTCAGTACCATTATCTTTTTTTAATGACATACATACTTTTCTTTCGTTATATATACAATTATTTGAAGGATGTGTAGGGACTGAAAAATCCTTAAACTCACAAATATCTTTTATGAGCTTCCACATTCCAACTTTAACTGTAATATTTGCATCAACATAAACTGACCATTCATGCTCTGGTAAAAATTTATGAGGTTGTGTTTTCAAACATCTCTGTTGTTTTATATCATCAAGTTTTGAAAGTTCTTCTGGAATTGGTTTTATTTCCCATACGTCACTTACAACATTTTGATCAGTAAAACAAATATACCTCCAACCTTCAGATTTGAATGTAGGCTCTTTTAAAGTGTCATAAGGTCCTTTAATTACTGTATAACAGATATTTTCTATTTCTTGTATAATATCTTCAGGTCTGTTTTCAAGTTCAAGGACTTTCTCTTTTAAAGGAATTATTTTAACACTGTAGTCTTTGTTATTTTTTACAGGACTACTATTCGTATTAAGCTTTAATGGAGTTTGAACAGGTTTCTCCTGTTTTACTTTAATTTCAACGGCCTTAGTGTCTATTTTAGACTTATAAGGATGAGGTATATTATTCGTCAAAAGAATAGTTCTGGTGTTCTGAACTCTGTTATTCTTTACTTTTAACGGTTTAATCTCTTTCTCAAATATACTTTTCTTAATGGAAATTTTCGCTCTATAGACCATATTCTGAATTTAATTAATAATATTAAACTTAATTTATTTATGTGAAATCAGAAAGGAAAACAGCACTCATTAATAAATTCATTAAATGTCATAAGATTGCCATACAAGCCTTCTTTCAATCCTCTATACTCATTTGATATTTTCTTATCTTTAATAAGTTTATATGCATTGAAAAGACTTTCTTTCAGCTTATCACCTTCGTCTTTAAAACTTGACAGGTTCACAGCACGACTTATTCTCTTCTTAGCTACTTCATCAAAATTTTCATCTGTACGATATTTTTTAGAATTGAATATTCTTGTAAGCGCTGCAGCAATATATTTGTCTCTTAAAATCTCTTCATTAAGATTTCCATCCTTATACAAGGACTCACAATCTTTCATAGCTTGTTTTACAAATGCCTTATGTATGTCAGATTTCTTTTCATCAACATCAAAACGTTTTATCATATTACTGATAAATGTCGTTGAACGCTTTTCAGAAGATTTGATTTCTTTAAGTTTATGTTCAGGCTCTTTTTCAATCTCTTTATTATTTTCAAGTTCTTTTGCACCTTTCTTAATCTTACTTTTGTTATTCCATATATTTTCATCCAATGCCTTTATATTTAATGACTTGATTTTCTTGTCATCAAGATTCTTAAATAAGTCTTTCCAACTTCTTGTAGTATCATCAGAATAAGATGTCATTATTCTATAAAGCTTGCTTTCGACATCTTTGTCAATTACATCTTTATTGAAATTACCATCATCGTCATAAAGCCATTTTTTCAACCTACGGTATTTAGGATCTTCCTTAATCATTTTTGACAAGAACGTATCCTCTGAAAGCATTGGAATAATATTATCCTTTACATAAGTTTTCTCTTTCTCAATAGTAGGATCATTTTCGTTATTGATACCTGAGAATATTGTATTTGTCAAACTTCTAAATTCACCGTCGGCAGTTTCCTTGTTAGAGTTCAAAATTTCACAAATTCTGTCAAGAGACATACCGTATAATTCAGTAAGAGTGGAAGTATCACCTGCTTCTTTGACAGGTACGAATTTTTCACCGTCTTTGACAATAGGCAAATAATATTTTCGTGTCATTGTGACTGCAGCCTTCTGAAGATATAAGGCAAGCATATCAAATATCTTATCCTTTACTTCAGTGTCGTGTTTTTCTTCAGGAACTATATTCAAATGGGAGAACAAGCCTTCTACATTCATAACTTCCGTACGTTCCTTACTTGTCTTAGATGTTCCTTCAGGCATTTTATAGCAGTCAATAAGTTTCATTGCATCATATGAGAATGCAAAGAAAGGTACATTCTCATCTTCAACTTTTGCATACATTACAAGAAGCTTGTTGTCATCATAATTTATCTTGTCTACTTTTTCAAATGCCTCTTTATCGCTTTCAACCCTTGTCTCGGCATTATTTTTCAAATTTTTAAATAAAGTTTCAAGTTCGCTAATCGATTTGGTATTAGTCGCTTTTTCTTTAAGTTCTTTAAATGTCATCTCAACGACCATTCCACGACCTAAATTACCGCTGAACTTTTTACTGTAACTTGCATTTGACTTGCTTAACAATATCGCATTATCTTTGAATCTCTTGAAAGGTGAAAATACAAGAGGGAATAAATCTCCGTCAAGTGTGTCTGCAACTAATTTAGAAATAGTTTCTTTTGCTTCACCACCCCAAATTTTGAATATCGCTCCTCCAGCTTTTCTTGTAGTTATTGGAAACTGATCCTTTCCATTTCCAATCCAGCCTTGACCACCGTTGCCGTTCAACACAGTATTCTGAACTTTGTCAAGAATACTTCTGTCTGTAATAGGATTTCCAGAATTGTCAACTACGACAGGTAGTCCGTCCTTATCTATAAAATGTATACCGTCTACACCTGTAGCTTTTTCAATTTCATTTCTCAAACTTTTCGCGACATCTGCATATTTTTCATTATCACCTGTCAAGGCATCAGTAGGACAGTTTGCCTGAGCCCCATTTGTTCCTGAATTACTGAATTCTTTTTGGAATTGTTTATCAAGGTCAGGATTTGAAGCATCTTCACGCATTTTCTTAGCTATCTCCTTTTGTTTTGCGTCATGTTCCTCACTTGACAAATTCTTTGTTTGAGTTACAGTTTCTTCATGTGTATATTCATAATTGAATTTACTTGAAAACCAGTTTGCAAGTCCGCAATTCCTGAAAGCCTCAGCAACAATTTTTTGTACTTGCTCTTGAGGTATAATCTGTCCGACAATGGCACTTGAAGTTTTTTCAGTTGCAGTTAATAGTAAATCTTGGATTGCTCCGATAAACTTACCTACAAATGATCCAACTTCAGTTCCGACAGTTTTTGCCAAATCGCCGACAAATGGTATTTTAGATACAAATCCACCAATCTTACCTAAAATAGTCCCCATCGGAATTACATTTGTTGCAGCAAGTATGGCGATTTGAACAAGTAAGTCAAGTAAGAATTTACCAGTTATAAAGCTGTTGTCCTCACCTGTTTCTTTAACATGTTTCCAATCTTTATATCTGTTAATAAATACTTTAAGCACTGCTCTTGATGACCATATAATTCTACATACAATAGGAATCAATGTCACCAAAGTCCCGCCTGCTGTTGCTCCAAGCGCCAGTGTGATAGCTGATAGAATAACGGGCAAGCATTGTGTTACAATTATTGAAGAAACAATACCAATTAAAATCATTGACAAAAATCGAACGACTTTATTTCCTTGAATCTTCTTTACAAATGCATTATTTGCAAATTTTCTAAACAGGTCATTATTCTTAATTCCATTTACAAGGTCTGAAAATACACTTTCATTCAATTCAACTTTGTCAGCATCAGGAATTTCTTTAACCTTGGTCATTGTAGCAGCGACTACGGCGTCAAAAAAGTCTTTTTCACCTTCTCTCTTCAAACCATTGTCAGCATTGCTTTGCTCACTATTGTCAATCTCTACTGACTTTATATTTTCAGTATATTTCTTAAATGAATTAGCAAGATCTTCTTTATCTGATTTTTCATCATCTTTATTTTTTGATTCAGTAATGGTTGCAGTACCTACATTGATTGGACCGTTATAAATTGAATTTGTTTCTTTTTCAGATTCGTTTTTACCTTTACCAATAAGGCCTAATTTTTCAATAGAGTCACTAAGCGTATCGCTCAATTTTTCAAACAGCCATTCTCTGAAAAACTTTAATAATTCTGATATTGTCTTAAAACCTTTCTTAATGGCTTCAAGCAACATATTGAATGCAGTCGTTATTTTGGACTTTGTATCTTTTAAGTTATTTACGGTATTTTGAGCTTTATTCTTTACTTTATTGACAAAATTCTTTGTACTGTCAATCAAGCCTTCATCTAAAACAATATCATATCTTTCATAAGCAGTTTTTACCAACTGCTCTTTGAGCATTATTAAAATATCATGAGCAACTTGCTTCTCTTCTTCAATAAGATAAATATCTCTGTCAATATATTTGGCATTTTCATTAATTATACCAAGTCTGACATTATTTGTATAAATGTTAATCTTTTTAAAAAGAGAATCATAGTATTGAGATTGATTTTCTAATAGTTCAGATTTAGAAAAATCTTTAAAAGATAATAATGCATCCATTTTTATAAACTTTATTTATATTATTTATATGTGAATGTTATTTGATAAGTATTGAATTCCACCAACCGCCTTTCTTACGCTCTTGAATACTATCTGTTGTCTTCATGTTCCAAAATTTATAAATTTTATAATAAAGTATAAAATTTTGTTTATAAAGTTTTCAAATCGTAAAGATTATTAAACTTTAATGGTAGGAACAGCCTACCACTATTGATTATCATACTTGCGTAAGAATCATCAACTACTTTTCTCATGATGTTCATTGCACCATTCACGTCAGCATTTATCAACTTATTTGATGCTGATTGGAAAAGGCCTCGTTTTATACGTTTCCCTGAATATTTTTCATGTTTACCAATCTTTTCTAATGCAATGCTGTCACATTTTGATGTATAACTTTCTTCATGTTTTATAAAATAAATTCCGCAAGATTCGCATTTATATTTTAGATATTTAACAAGTTTTGCATAAGGTATTTGAACAAAAGTCTGGTTGTTCTTGTTTCCAAGGTTGATGGAGTCTTTCCATCCGCTATTATAACCTACAACTAAATTTCCTACATTACGCTTTACTAATTCATCTACAATATGTTTGCTTACTTTATGGAAAATGTCGTTAATGCGTCTTTCTCTCTTTTCATATAGATTTGTTTTTTGTTTACTTGTGTATGTATCTTGACATTTCTTGAGTGAACTGTTTAACTTTGCAAGTCTTTTATTAAAATATTGGTTTATTGATTTAATTTGTTTCCCTGAATAAATCACCGGATTCGAATAATCGTTGACAAATGTTACTAAATTGTCTACACCGAAATCTATTGATGCATAACGTTCATAGTCTAAATCAAAATGCATTTCTGGTATTTCATAGACTATCTCGCATTCTAATGCCGTTCCCCTTCTTTTTGGCAATATCCTTATTTGATTGAAATTTGAAATCAAATCTTTATACCTGTCGTATTGTGGTATGGAAAATTTTATAGTTTTACTTACAAAGATATTACCATTTTTTATTACAGCAGACTGGTTTGTGAAAATAAGCTGTCTATACTTCCCTTTATTCCAATTTGGCAGTTCAGGTTTACCAGTGAATTTTTCAGGATGTATTTTATATTCTTTAAGGGAATTTAAATAACTCTTTATAGATTTATCAAGTGTTTTTAGATTCTGCTGTGATACTTGGGCTTTTAGCAGACGATAGTTGATATTACCTTCAAGATTAGTTTTGGTCTTCATTATTTTTTCTAAATCTTGATAAAATAAGAATTTGTTTTCTTTTTTAAGTGTTTGCTTTATTTCATATAATGCTTGATTATATAGACATTTTGACACAGAACACATCTCTACTAAAGTATCTTTAGTAGAAACATCTGTGTTTAATATGAATCTATATACATATTGCATCTTTTACTCTATTTCGTTTTTTAAATCTTCTGATGTCAATTGCAATTTTTTCTTTCGTCTTGATGAATACATTCTCATCGCAAAACAATGAATCATTGAAATTATATCTTCAAAAATTTCTTTTTCGATAGAATCGCCATTATTATAAATATTGACAACTATTAAATCACAATCAAATTGCTTGAATAAAGATTTCCATAAATCAAATGAAACTCTTGTCAATCTATCTTTATCTTTAATTATGACTAATTTAATCTTATGTGCAATTATTTCATCTAACATCTCTTTAAATTCTTTTCTGTCAAAAGAAATGCCAGATGCAATGTCTTTGTAAATTTTCGATATTTTATAACCATTTTTATTTGCAAACTCACTAATTAAATTTATTTGATTTTCTAAATCTTTTTGCTGTTTCTTTGTAGATACCTATGAAGGGTTTGTCTATGAATCTTTAAAATTTCTAAAACCTTATTCGACTTCATTACTATATGTTTATGTTTTGTCTAATTATATATCTAAATATTTTGCATATCTATTATTATTTATTTACAAAAATAACAAAGATTATAAATTATTTTACTATATATCTTTTACAAAGATATATATTATCTTTAAATATCATTAGTTTTTAGGTAATAGTAGTTGTTAAATTGTACGCATTATATTTAATTTCTAATGACGTCATTATTTTTACAAATATAAGAATTAACTATTTTTTGGCAATAACAACAAATCAAAATATACATACATAAAAGCGCTATGTGTTGAAGCAGTAGTAATTTGACAAGAAATATTTCCAGTATCACCTACGAAATTCGTAATTGCTGTAGAAACATTTGCTGTCTCATTCTTGCCAATACTTAAAGAAAGAGTTGTGTTTTTCGCACCAGCTTCATCTGTCCACATAATTGAACATTCAACTTGTTCATAAGCATTTATGTTTAATTGCGGACAAGAACATTCAATCGTCAATCTTCCTGTGGCTCGTGATTTCAAGGGAACTGCTACATACCCATTTGGGATTGTATACAAAGTTGTTGTTCCTGCAACAGATGTATTTATTTTTTTAACTATTGAGACTTTTTTAACATTGCTGTCAACACCGCCAAACCAATCGTAGAGTTTTGTATTCAAATCAATGAACCACCCATTTACTAAGCTTGCAATTGCATTTAATGTTTTGAAATTCCATGTACTCTGTCCGTTAGTATATTGAGTATCAATATCACCTACAGCTCTTATGCTGCTGTTAACTGTAGTACCCTCTTTGGTTGTTATACCACTTGAGTCCCATTTGTCACCAAACGTATTCTTTAAGTTATGTACAGCTGTTGTCTGTGATTCATTTAATGTCCCACTAAAACCACCGAGTGCAACAGATTGAGATACATCATATCCGTTAGAGTCTTTTTCTGCAATAGAACAACTCGTTGAACCTATGATTGCTGAATTATCCGCATCATTAGAACCTCTTCCTGCAATTACTACAGAATTATCTCCTGACACACTTGCACCGCCATTAGACCCAAGAATAGCGCCCTGATTGCCTGTTACTATATTATTACTGGTAGATGCTGCAACTAAGACATTATTTCCTGTACTTGTTCCGAGATATTCACCTATCACAAGTGAATTTGCACCTGTAGCACTTGTAGCACCGTATGGATTGTTTTTGCCTTGTAATGAGCCTGAACCAACTGCATTGACAAGATTGAAGTTCGCTTCTGATGTTAGTAAGTAGCAATATGTATTTTGTGCAACTTCATAGCAAACAAATGTTGCAAAACTACCTGCACGAATGTAACCATCAGATATTGTTGCAATTACACTACCATATCCACGATTCCTGCACATAATGCTGCATGCACCTTGTCCGTTTATATTAAGTGTTGCATTAGCAGGAACGTCATAATTAAACAAGACTGTAACAAATCCATTTTTCTTTAAAATATAATTTGTTAAAGTCGCTGTTAGAGCAGTTCCACTGCTTGTACTACATACTGCATAACCATTACCTAAAGATTCTGGTGTATATGTTGTATCTTGCGTTGTTAAAGTAGAAGTTGTACCATCGCCCTTTGTAACAGTTATCGTCTTGCCACTTATTGACAAACCTGTTACGGCGTTCTTCGCTAACCTATCGGTTGTTATTAGATGATATTGGGAACCATTGTATACAAATATGCCAATATCACCTGCTTGTATAATATTAGCTGTAATTGCTGCACCTTTATAGTAGATTGCCTTTGCACCCTTACTATTTATGTTCATTGTCGCTGATGCTGGCACAGCATTAGTAAATTTGACAGCAACAAATCCATTTGTTGTAAGATTGTAGGAACTCAGGGTTACAACCTTTGCGACGGTTGCGGCGGCGGTTGAACAAGTTCCATAACCAAAACCTAATGATTGTGGAGTATATGTACTATTATTATCAGCTGACGAACCACACCATACCCATTGTGAGCCATTGTAAACATACGTGTTCACATAGCCAGCTCTGCCAAAGTAAGTTGTATTTGTACCTGTGGCAACGGCAGAGGCACCACCAACAATATTCTTTGCACCTGTGCTGTTAACATTTAATTGTACAGTTGCTGTCGATGTCGCATTATAACTATTAGTATTTGTGAACCTAACTCGTATAACTGTACCAACTCTTAATGCAAATCCTGTCGCATTTTGCAAGGAGACTACTTTAACCTGATTTGCTGCAGCGGTTCCACATGTTCCGTAGAACGAATTGTTCGCTAATAACACTAATGCTGTAGTACTTATACCGAAATAGATATTTCCAGTATCAGTACAAAAGTAAAGACAACCTTCCTCTATCATGCCTGATGTAGGAAGGTTGGCTTCTATGCCTCGTAGACATTTAACATTCATACATTATTTGTTTAGAAACTGCCCCAAGATAATGTTGCACCTGCTACATCAGACATAGTTGCAAGTTTATTAGTACTTGCATCGTATGCTGTATTTGTTACGATGTTTACTTTTTTATCAGTAACAGTCAAATTAGTACCGTTTATTTGTACACCTTCAAGAACGTTAACTTGTGCACCTTGTGCTATGCCTTCAAGTTTCGTATAATGGGCAGAACTCATAAGACCAGCAGCACTTCCTGATGCATTCGGTATAGTTTTCTTTGTAGGTGTTATTACGCCGTTTTCATTTTGCGTAATAGAATCTATAAATGCTATTGCATTACCACTTGCTGTCGGGTCAGCTACAGCTGATTGTTTAGTTTTGAAATTCGATACATCACCACCAAGTGGGTCCCATTTTTCACCATCCCATGCATAGTTTGTACCAGCAGGATAACCTCCATGTTCATCTGTTACATTCCATGTGTCACCCTTTTTGTTACCGGATGTTGGTAGTTCCGAATACGCGCATGAACCTTTGTAAACATACACTGAACCAAGCGCAGTAGATATTGCAGTTTGTACGTCATCAGTTGTAGCAAGGTCTGTTAATGTCAATGTCGACGTAGACGTCGTACCATTTTCACCATGCGTTGTAAACGTAATTACTTTGCCATTTACAGATGCACCAATAAATGCATTTGATTCAAACAATGGTTTTGAACCAAGATACATATTACCGGTATCTGTACACACATAAATAGTATCCTGGTCTTTTGTTGTAATTGCAATGTACGCACTTTGCGTACCTCTCGCGATTTTAAAATTTGCCATATTTTTAAATTTTTAAGGTAAATACTTTAATATTTATATTTTTAAAATTTTTAGAGTAAATACTTTAATATTTATTTTTGACTTATATAAGCCTTAAATACTCTTCCTTTAATACTGTCATCCTTTATAATCTCTCTACCCTTTAAAACAACCAAAACAACTTTATCAAAAGACTTTATCTTTTCAATCCTGTATTTTGTATTATTTACAATGACATATCTTACTCCTGAATCTTTATTATCAGATTTTTTATGTGTAATGTCTTTTACATCTTTAATAGAATAGAACACTTTTTGATAAAGTTTATCAAATTGCTTTGTTTCATTTATCAAATTATATTCTTCAAATAATAACATATCCATAACATATACTATTAGAAATTATCCCATTGTAAAGAATCTGTAGCTTTTGTAAATGATTGATTTACATACTTATATATAGTATTACTTGAAATATCTACATACAACTTATTAGATGCACCTGTAATTTCTTCAGTATGTTGGGAGTCAGACCAAAATTTATTGTTATAATAATATCCTTCTATGATAATATTCTTTAATGCTTTGTCAACTGCTTGACTTTGGACAGCATTAGTACTGTCAGGATCAACACTAGATAAGAATGCATCAATTCTTGCACCTGTACTGGCTCTTATAATAGGAGTTACGTCATTATTACCAACGTATATTATTAAAACTTTTGCATGCTTTGCTCCAGAATTATCAATTGCATAAGGTTCATCGTCAGTATATGTTTTATCATTACCTAAATTTATTGCCCATGTGCCATGATATGTATATTTTTGACCTGTTCCATGTCCATATCCTTCAATCCTTGTTTTTACTTTTTCAGCAGTATCATCTGCATTATCAGATACAAGACATAATCTAAGTCTTTGCGCTGACCTTACAGATAGATATAAATTACCATTAATATTATCAACATCAAATATATAAAAATATGTATTATTATCTATATTATCTTGTGTAAGTACAAGATTGTTAGAGTTTATTGTTGCATAAACATTATAAATACTGTGAGCTTTTTCATAATTTAAATCGCTTGAATCATCAATCAAATATGCATCACCTGTCTCTTTATTAATATGTACAACATTTTTTACTACATTTTCAAAATCAGTTTTATTTACTCTTTTTGAAAGTTCATTATATACAGCTGCTGTTGATACAGGATTTTTACTATTAGATTTTGAAAAATTTTGGTCTATACTATATATTTTAAATGATTCCGTCTTATTTCCAACAACAATAGTTACGGTTGTATAATTCTCAAGTCCGCTTGTTGTTGTATGACTTATATCTATACTGTCAAGTTTATCAACTTTTTCAGCAGTTATATTTGAATTTAATACCTGTAGATATTCACCTGTTAAAGGTGTATCATTTACAAAATACATAAAACTCCATGTAGGATTGTTAGTAGCTGTCTGTGCAATAGAACATCTATAACGAGTCGATGGAAACCTCAAATCATATCTTGTAATTGGATCTCCACTTATTTCTGATGGCTGACTTGCATAAAACATGTGTACTGAATCCGTAAGTACACTAAGATTTGTTACAATAAACAATAAATCATTATCAGCATTAAATGTACGTGTATTATCTACAAAATAAAGTGCACCATCATAAACACCTCCACTTATTTGTACAATCTCTGTTGTTGTATGCTGGACATCAGGTAAAACAACATATCCAAATGGAGTTTGTCCGCCATCTTTATGACGTTGGTACCTGTAACCGAATGCTTCAAAGTAACAGACACTTTCATCTTTCATTACAAGTGCATAGTCTCCTTCAACAACATAGACAGGATCCTGACCTGTTCCACACTCAATTCCTCCCTTATACCAAGGCCCATTTTCAAGATTGGTAGTTCCGCCGACATAGGTACAATATTCAAATGGTACAACCATAGATGAATCAGGTGCAATATAATCTTTTGCATTCTGATCTATTACATCATTAAGTCGTGAATTATTTACAAGTTGGTTTGATGATGATGTACCGTTTGGAATCAATTCAGTCACTTTACCGATTGCTTCAGCAACTGCCTTGCCTGATTGTGGATTTTCTGAATTCGGATAATATCTGTCATCAATATTCAAAAATTTATTATCAAGTTTTTCTATACATTTTGAAATTGTAAATTCAGTTACATATGGATTTACATCACCTGTAATGCCTTTAATTATATAAAGTCCGGCTTCATAGGTCGTATCATCAATAATAGCTTGATTAGGTAAGTATATACCGACTTCAGCAAATCCTTCACCTATATTATATCCAAGAGTATACGCTCCGAAACTTTCAGAAAATTCTGATGCTTCATTTTCAATGTATATAAGCTTACTTTTAACATTATAACTTCCATTATAATATGTTATATTAAGAATTCTATTATCTAATTCTGATATGCTATTAAATATATAATCAAAATAATAAAAGTCTGTCACATTTTTTGAAACAATTGTATAATCAGAATCTGAAGATGAAAAACTTTTACTATATTCATAATGCGTACGATGTTTAATGAAGCCAGTTTCTGACTCCTCATTTTGATTCCAGTCAGACTGCTTTGATGATTCTTTCACTATATTCCAAAAATGACGAAGATTTGAAACATTAATTAAAAGTTTTATATCTTCTGATGTCTCTGGCTCTTCAAAAATATTGTCAATATCTTCATTAGTCGCACTTGTCAAATCAAGTCTAAGAGAAGAATCAATTGTTACAAATCCATTTCTAATCGTCAATAAATACGTATATCCTTCAGCTAAATCAGGTATAGTTCCGACTTCTTCATCAAGATACGTAAAGCCTTCAAGATTGAGTTGAAATCCTTCACCTGCTTTAAATTTTATAAACATCGTTGTTTGTGGTTCTTCACCTAAAACAGCGTTTGTAACCGTAAGACTTGTCAAATCACTTATACAGTCATAAAATTTCGCGACACCTAAATCAGCATTGGAATAATCTAATGATACAGATGTATTTTCTAACTCTTGATAAATGTCATTCTTTCCACAATATGTCCATGAATTACTATCAGGGAGACATACAAACAATGACTTAACATCATTAGCCTTATCTGAAGAACTATAATATGCAACTAAAAAAGCACCTGTGCGTACAGGCACTTCTGAATAAAGTTTTGAACTATATAAAAAATTAGGATAAGCCATAATAAAAACAATTATAGTAATTTTGTTATAAATGCATTATTATCAATTATTTCTACAGTATATGTACCTGCATTAATTGAATCATTAGAAACTTCAAAATTAGTACCATACCACGTAATATCCTCATAATTAATTGTATCCGTAGGTAATGAAATAGTTTCTTCACAATTAAAAAATGCTTTAATTTGTTTAATTGGCTGACTATCTATACATTTTGTAGACACAAGATCAGGAAATGCAAGTATAATTCCTAAATTGTAAAAATTACCACTTTCCAACAAAGTTGTCTCTGCTGTATGATAATTATAAGGAGCTGTTACAGAAATTTCTGATAAATTATCCTTTAAAATTTTGAAATTTCTGTTAATCTTTTTTCTTGATTCCTCAAGATTGTCATTTTCTTCTATTTTAATATAATCTTCCATTACTAAAATATTTTATACTTGTTCCCAATCCATTGATTTTAACTGTGCTATATCAGACGTATTCATTTGAACCCTATTACTTAATTCATTAACATTATTAGTAATATTTGTAATACTATTTTCAATATTCATAATGCCTGTTTCTATGTCTGTAATATTATTAATTACAATATCCATCGAAGCCTCTAGTTTAATAATACGCTGTTCTAGTTCTTCATAAGACTGCTCAGATTCATCCTTCATCTGAAGATTTGCATAAGACAAAACTACAAATCTTGCTGCTGAAGAATCATGAACCTTCATAAGCGTTACTGAAGGAATATCTGGAGTAAGCTTTATTGAACGGATAGAATTAAATCCTATCAGATTAACTTTTATTTCAGCATATATTGACGCATTGTCGTCTATTCTTATACAAATTACTTCATCATCAGGCATTGCATTATATAATTCAGGTGATGTCAAATCAATATAAGCATTTTGTGCTGCTGAAGATATTGTATATATAAATCCTCTTTCAGATTCTATATTGGCAATATCATGATAAGATGTAATTTGAACACCCTTACTTGAAAGTCTTAATCCGTCTGTATTCTTATCTGAAAACTTTGCATAAAATTCTCCGTTAACAGTTGCTGACTTTACATCAAGAATTGCCTTCATAAGTTTCGCAATATATGTATTGTCTGAAACTTTGCAAATAGCTGAATCTAAAAGGCCTAAATTATTTTTAACCTTTTCAAAGTTTTCATTAACTTTTTTACGTAAAGTTTTTAAACAGTCTGTTAAATCAAGATTTTGATATTTATTGTCTTTTAAGTTCATTGTTCGTCTTCATTTTATTAGACCTGCTGAGCAGACGTCTAGAATTTATATATTTATAAAAGTTTGAAGACAAACAAATTATTCTATAGTAATATCTTGTGTTGTCACATCTGATACAGATACCAAAATATCAGTACTTTCAATAAATGATGAAATATTAACAGTTGTAGCTTTTTGATTCAATGAGGCTGTTGAATTAACTTGAAGTACAGGCATCATCTCATCATCTTTCTTACGTTTATTATATACATTGACAGACAATAAATTAGATGACTTGTTTATATATGGTCTGATATTCTTTCCATATATTGATACATTTTCTCCATTATCTCGTCCGTATTCATAAGTTGCATTAAATACAGATGAATTGCCGTCTGAAACAGATGTAAGCGTCATTTCGCAGGAAAGAACAAAATAATATGCATTATTCATTTTCAGAGTAGGTCTGTAAAATATCTCCTCATTACATGTATTGTCATCGACAGCTATATCAAATGACTTAACATATTCTACAGAATCTGTCACTTTACTAAGAACTTCTATTGAAGAATCAGAAACATAGTATTCGGTAAGTGTCAATTTATAATCCATTATAAATGAATCATTTTGAGAACGTAAATAATCACTCATCTCTATACTGCCATCATTTGCAACTGATCTTAATACAAAATATTCGCCTGTCTGAGCATGTCCAAGTTCAAGAGCAATATCCCTATTCCTTAGTTCAGTTATATTTGCTGCACTGATAAATTCAGTATTATAAACATTATATATGCCTCCTTGTACAGAAATATTCTTGACACCAAGTAAAGAAGCCTTGCAGTATGATCCATTTAAATCATTAGGTTTTAGAAAACCTCTAAAATTCTTTAAAGTATCTGCATCATTCAAATATGAAACACTTGGTATTCTGAAAACCATTTTCTTAACATATAGTTTTCCGTCTATGCATTCAGGCCTTGCATTCAATATATACTTACTGTCAGCATTTAATAAAACTGAAGCAAAAACGAGATTATTCTCTTCAAGTGTCGTATAATTCTTTATTTCAAATATATATGACTTATATCCTGACAAATCAAGTCCGCTTCTCGTAAAATGAAGTATTATCGTATCAAAATTCATAACTTCATTTGACGAATATTTCATATTTCTTGTATTCGTAAAATCCCTGTCTATATCGAGGTAACAAACTTCTTTATCAAATCCGGCATCTATAAAACTGCCTTTATTTGTCTCCATAGAGAAAACAGTATTTGACTTACTGCAATTTGTAGTCATACTTTCAAAATCTGTCTGAAAGTCATCTATAAAGATATACTTGCTTTTATAATATTTGTAGTCTTCTACTACGCATGTCCTATTCATTGAAAGATGTCTGCCTATAATCTCAGGATATTTTATAGACAAAGTTTCATCAGCCATGTCGCTCCATGGTATGTATTCAAGTAATATTGAATTTGTTAATTTGAAAAAAGAATGTCTCATTTTAATATACTTTTATATATTTATATGAGTGTCATCATTCTTCATTGAAAAATTATTATAGAACTGAATATATTTTATACAGTCTATAAAATGTACAAGCATTCTATCTATATAATTTAAAAATATTGACATTTTCGAATCTGAATACATCACTTTACTGACACATCTTTTTAAGATACCTTCTTTATCAATATCATATCCGCAATTCTTTATTTTTGTGAAATCATATTTATGCTGATTTCTAAGAGGCTGGAAATCGCGATATTTTAAAAGCTTTGTATCATAAACCTTTCTTGTATCCATTATTCTATTTTTCTTTTATTTATAACCTTAACTTCTTGCTTTTCAGGTTTTTGTATATTAGATGACTCTTTCCAAGCTTTCTTAATAGTACTAATTACATTTGATAGCTTAATTTTAGAACAGTTGCAACTCATGTGAACTAATTTATAAATGACAGCTCCCAAACGCTTAATATCTATAAACATTTAAGAGCTGTCATTATATCATAATTTTACTTCGTTGATAACTATGTTATTTTACAATATCGCTTTCAGAAGCTCTGAGAATATCAAGGATTTCATTTTTATCGACACAAATCAATGTTTTTAAATCACTAATTTTGTAGTTATCCAAATCAACATCTTTACCATTTGCGTCAATCTTTACTATTGACTTATGAAATTCCTCTTGTGACAAAGGGAATGTTTCATGACCTGTAAAACTATTAATGCCTACTATAGAAACCTCATCATATCTGTCCTTTTCAATGTCTTGAAAAGTATATTCATATATGTACTCTCTGTCATTTGCTTTCCATACATAAAACTTATCACCAGTTGAAAGACTTGCAAATGTGTTAGAATTACCGGTATCTGAATCTTTAGCACTGACTAAGACTTTAGAACCAACTTTATTGCCAAATACTTTTGAAACACCTTTTACCAATGCATCAATGCTAGTTGCAATAAATGAACTATCATCTTCCATATCACAGCTTTCATAGGCATCTTGTATTTTAATTGCTTCTTTAAAGTTGTCTGTGTCATATGCATAACTTATTTGAAATTCATTATTAAAATAGCCTACCATACTAACAGTCATTGTCCAAACTTTTATAGAATCAGGAATACCTAAATCTTTATTGTGATTAGAATCAAAATAAAGTTTACATCTATAAAGCTTGTCACCTGATTTAAGTTCTTCAAATGATTTTGAAACATCTTCAGATTCATTAATAAAATTTTTAAATGTTGGAAGATCCTTGGTTTCTTCAGCAAGACCATTTGCATACATTGCTCTCATCTGCTTTTCAGCTTTTTTCTTTGTTCGATATACTTTTCCGACCTTGCCGAATTTATATCCACCGTGTACTTTTCGTATTGGCATAACTTAAAATATTTTAACGTTCAACAATATATTTATTATTTATAAAATAATGCCCTATCAAAACTGACAGGGCATTACCAAAATAAGAAATAAGAAAATATAAAAAATGTCAACAAATTTATTTTATGTTCAGAAACGGTATAGAATTAGATGCATTTGTAACAGGTAATTTTCCGTCCCACTTCTCTAATGCATATTGTTGTACAAGCAATGAATTTAATGATTGTGCTACAGTTCTATTATAATATGCTTCACCATCAGCCTCTATTTTCAACGCCTCAGCTTTTCCTTTTGCCTTGGCAATCGCAATCTTGGCATTGGCTTCAGCTTCTTTAACTTGGTTCTCTGCCTTCAACGCCCTTTGTACTGCAGCATTCTTTTCATTAATCATTTGTGACAAACTCTGAGGAGGTACTATCTGAGATGTAAATTCTTTTATCTCGAAGCCTTCACTTGCAAGAGACGAATCAAGTATCATACGGACATCATTCTCAAAAACAGCCCGGCTACTCATTAACTCATCAGATGTATACTTATTGGCACAAATACGGTACGCGTCATAAATACAAGTCTTTATATAACCTTCTTCAATAGTCTTTAAGTCATTACGATATGTTTTAAATACATCAATAGCCTTTGATCGATTAAGGCGATATGACAAATATGGATCCATACTGAAAATTGCTGCATCCTTTGTCATAATTTTCAAAGAATCGTAATCCTTTTGTTGGACTGAAATGGGATAAGTGTAGACGCTTGTTGTAAATGGATTATACCATGTCCAACCTGTACAGGTAGTCGCAATAAGTTCACCCTGTTCAGTCAAACTGAATTTTTTGAATTTGATACCGACTTCAGCGGAATCCACTCTTGTACAGCTTGCAAACATTGCTGCAAGTACTGCTAAAACTAATAATTTTTTCATTTTTGTTAAGTTTAAAATTAATAATTAAGTAAATATAATAAACAATGTTTTTACAGAAATTTAAAATTATTTAATAATTTTTTTCTTTTTGATGAAACTCAAACATCTTTCAAGTGTCGTATGTTCAGACCATGTTGAATTATTGTATGTTTCTTCAATTTTCTTTTCATCAAGGTTCCATCTCTGAATATATCTCCTGATATCGTCTTCTTCCCTTGATACTGTTTCGCATCCGATACTAAGTGCAAATTTGTACTTTTCTTCAAATTGTTCTTTTGTCATAACTTTAAATTGTTCTTTGTACTTTTCTGTAATTTCATAAGGACTTCTTCTTTTGTTTCTTTCACAAGTTCCTGAAAATATTCAAACCTACCATCTTTTTTATCAGAATAATAAACTATTGAATTACAGTCATTGGATTTAAATTCCTCAACATTTATAAAATCAAGAATATCTATCAATATTTCTTGATTGTTTTCTGTATGAAGTTTGATAAAATTTTCCATAGTATATAGTTTAAGAAAGTTTTTCTACATTAAATTTTACTTTGCTCAAATCTGACAACTCAAATCCGCTTAATTCGTAATTGTAATTTTTGTCATTGTCATCAAAATAATTTGTCAAGACATTTAATGTGTATTTTTCTTTATTCGCCTTATCATTATCATGCATTGCCTGATATGCTTTAAGAGCGTCTTGATAACTTAAATTGTCAATGAACTTTATAAAGCATTTACGATTGATATGACGAAATGCCGTATATGTGTCAATACCTTGTGTAAGCTGTATGCTGTCAGTAGAAAGCTCAGTTTTAGTAAATTCTATCGTACACAACTCTTTTTGTGTCCCAATATAACCTTGTGTATCAGATTTTGAGTAAATGCTGTCAGTATTCGCTGTATCTTCCACAACCTCGCCATCTCTGTAATACTTGTAAATGTCCACTATATTGTTAGGCAATTTATGCGTAATTTTGGCACAATAATAAATGTCTTGACCGTAGAAATCACCGGCATATCCAATAAACCTGATTTCAAATCCTGATTTGTCATAAAACAAATCACCTGAATCAGCCATGCCTAAGTCAATAGGTTGTTTTACAAAAACACTTGTATTTGTCGTTTCTGAAAACCATGTATTACTTGTCGTACTATTCATAAAATTAATTTTAAAACATTTTACTTAAATTTTCCTTAAAGTCTTTCGCATACATCCAATAGAAATCACCTAATCTTAATTCGGTCTTGTCTGTAGAAAATGTATTCTGGTAATTGTTTGAATATATGTAGCACTCTTCAAAATCTTTCTTTGATCTTTCAACATAATATGCACATATTGTAAGATGCAAATTGCTGTGCATCTTTTCAATGAATACTATCTCTTCATTTTCTCTTGGAAACTCGTCAGAAAATTTTATAAATTTTTTAAAGACTGACTCTTGTGTTATATCTGTCATAATCCTTAATTTTAATCGTTAATACTAATTTGATGAGGTAAATATAATATGACTTTTTGAAAGTTGGATCAAAAATTTGAAAAATTTTTAAATTATTTTAAAATAAAACAACCCTGTCAGAAATGTCAGGGTTGTTTTACAAAGTATTTTAGATAAGAATTTTTTTAATTTTACTCTTTAAAATCTTGGCTTAAATTCTTCTTTGATTGGACAATTATAAAATATATCTTCAGAATCTTTAACTTCTTTTACATTCCAATTAGAGATATCTTGGTTAAAAGCTTTTGCTCGCAAAAACATACCTACCATACTAACAACTTTACTTGTATCCCATTTAGATATGTTTTGATTGAAAGAATCAGTACCTGAAAACATATCATTCATTTTAGTAACATTGCTAACATCCCAACCTTCAATAGGTTGGTTAAAAGCTTTTGCATTATGAAACATAGAAGCCATATTAGTAACATTACTAGTATTCCAATTTCCAATAGATTGATTAAAAGAAATTGCTCCATTAAACATTCTTTCCATGTTAGTCACTTTACTTGTGTTCCAATTACCTATAGGTTGATTGAAAGATTCTGCAAGACAAAATAAACCATCCATATTTCTTACAAAACTTACATCCCATTTAGAAATGTCTTGATTAAATTTTTGTGCTTGCAAAAACATTTCATGCATGTCTGTAACACTGCTTACGTCCCAATTACCAATAGGTTGATTGAAAGATCTTGCCATCTCAAACATATTAGCCATATTAGTAACATTACTAGTATTCCATTTAGAAATATCACCATTAAAAAGTGTTTTATGCCAAAATAACTCTGACATATCAGTAACTGCTGATGTATCAATATCATTGAAGTCACCTTCATTACCTCTTTCTTTTATAAGCTTATTGAGAATACTTTCTAATTCCTCTTTATCTTTTGGATGATACATTCCGTCTTGACTCTTTTCTATTGAAGCTGCTTCATTGATGAAACTTTTGAAAGTTTTTAAATTTTCCATAATCTTTTAGGTTTAACTTATATTATAATATATTTATAACTATTTGTTTAATGCTGTTATTTAATTTGTTGAAGTAAATATAATAAACAATATTTTTACATATCGTTTCAAATTATTTTAAAATAAAACAACCCTGACGTTTCTGACAGGGTTGTTTTTGAAGTATTTTTAGATAAGAATTATTTTTAATAATCCTCATCATTTTCTTCACAAGCTTCTTTACAAGATTCATACTCGCTTTTTAAATCGTCTAAAAATTCTTTATCTGCATAAACTGCTTTTTTCATCTCTTCTTCAGTAAAATCATCTCCATAACGGTCCGTAACAGTACTAATTAGTTTATCCATCCATTTATCAAAATCAATATCACCCTCATCACAAAATACATCAGTTTTTGCATTCAAAACAACTGGATCTGGATCCTCTTCCATTTCACCATATACTTTCTTACTAAATAAATCTTTAAGTTCTTGATCACTCATACTACCTTCATCATCGTCATCATCTTCAGGTATTTCATTTTTAATTTTTGTAAATATGCACTTATATTCATCCTTAATTGGACATTTTTCAAACATGCTATACACCTTACTTGTAATATTATCTGTATTCCATTTTGAAATGTCTTGATTAAATGATTCTGCTCTTTCAAACATATGACTCATATCAGTAACTTTACTAACATTCCAATTTCCAATAGGTTGGTTAAATGATGTTGTCCATGTAAACATCATTTCCATATTTTTAACATTACCTACATTCCATCTGGATATATCTTGATTAAAATTATAGGCACATTGAAACATAGAACTCATATCAGTAACTTTACTAACATTCCAATTTCCAATAGGTTGGTTAAATGATGTTGCAAACTCAAACATTCCACGCATATTAGTGACATTGCTTACATCCCATTTGGATATATTTCCATTAAAATCCCAATTACGATAAAATAATCCATTCATATCAGTAATTGCTGACGTATCAATATCATTGAAGTCACCCTCATTTCCTCTTTCTTTTATAAGCTGATTAAGAATACTTTCTAATCCCTCTCTATCTTTTGGATGATACATTCCATCAGGTCCTTTTTCTATTGAAGCAGCTTCATTGATGAAGCTCTTAAAAGTCTGTAAATTTTTCATAATCTTTTTTAAGTTTATTTTATTATGATATATTTATAATTATTCATTTTTACTTAACATATTCAATAATGTGTCTTTGTCAGAATCTGGAAATTCATAATAAAGTTCAGAAGCTTTTCTAAGATATTCCCCAACTTTTCTGCCTTCTACATTAAATGTATTTCGTATATCATCTCCATTTACAGGCAGTATCTTATTATAATTCCAGGTCTTATCCCTTAACTCTTTATGACTTGACAGACTATACTTATATATTCTGTTATACATTTTAGTATTGCCTTCATGAAGCAATTTTGTCAATGCTATACGTTCAGCCCGCATTTGGTCATATTTGTCTACAAACCTACTCATCATTTTTCTTGTCGTAACACAAGATATTTCAGGCAAATCCATAAGATAATTAACATTGTCAATTATTCTTGCGACTACATAAATCACATGATTTCCAAAATGCATGTTCTTCATACATTCTTTAGCAGTGGTTGAACTGCATATATTGACATATACGGCTGCAAGATTACTTACCAAGTCAGAACCTTCTATACAGTTTTTAATCAATTTTTCTTTCTCTGAATCAACACCCGGATATATGTATTGGAACACCCTGTAAAAGCAATTTGTCCTGTTAATAAGCTCAAATCCATATTTTGCATTTTCAGATGACAGAATTTTTACAAGCTCGTCTATAATTCTTTCGTGTGAAATAATGCTCAATCTGTCCGCATTCTTCTTTATGGAATCATAAACATCATCACTTATTTTCCAACCAAGTACTGTTGAAAACCTGATAACCCGTAATATCCGTAAAGGATCATCATCAAAAACAAAATCAGGATTCGATGTAGTTCTGATGACCTTATTCTTAATATCTTCCAATCCTCCTGTTATGTCGACAATTTCATCAGTCGAGACATTTCTGTAAATGGCGTTTATTGTAAGATCACGCCTTATAGCATCATCCTTCAGTTCTCCAAAAGCTGTCTCAGGATTTCTTGAATTATAATCTGTATATTTTTCCTTACGTGTTTGAACAGCCTCCAAATCATGTTCAGGAAAATCTTTTAAACAAAACTTACAAGTTCCATATCTTTCAAAAATTACAGGTTCACCGACAAGGTAATCTTTTTCAAATAAAAATTTCACCAAGTCTATACCTCCATTTTGAAGTTCTACGGCAAAATCAATATCTTTAATAGGACGTCCTAATATCCTGTCGCGTTCACATCCACCGACAGAATATACCTTATCTTCAAACCTGCTGCCCTTTATAGCTTGTTTAACAGTATTTAGAATATCAAAGTATTCATTTACAACCATTTTTTCGTCTTTTTTTAAATTGTAATATTTTTTCGTTTATTGCTATTTGTGATATTTCTCTATCTATTTCTTTACGAACAAGTTTAAGTTTACGAATTTCTTCTTCTTGTTTTTTCTTTCCGTCTTTTAAAATAATACACTCATCTCTCGATGCTGATGTTACTTGCTGTTCATACCAATAAATATTGTTACGACACGAAGCAATACTTTTATCTACAATAGACATTAAATACTTTAAATCTCTCAATTTCATAATATTGACTATTTGCTTATTTTACTTTCAAAATATTTCCACATTTCATCAATAGCCGTTTCTATAGCTGCCTTATTAAATAAATTGTTTAAATCTAAATTGCATTCTTCGTAATAATCAATCAATGATTTAGTTTCTTTAAGGCCAAATTCATTTTCACATCTTTTACGAATAATTCCTATCAATTCTAGCTTGTTTCCATTTTTCAAAAACTCGTTCAAATCTTCATATTCAAAGTATAGCAATGTGAAGTTATTCTTGTGCACATCGATATTGTATTTGTTTTTTAATTCATCAGGATTGAATGGACTGGACAACAAATGAACACCATTCTTTGTGTCAACCCTTAGAATGATTTTATCTTCTCCGGGATTTGGCATCAAGGTATTTACGTAGTCATGAACTTCAGAAATAAGTGCTTCATCCTTGCAATCAATGTCTATGACAAAAATTTTCTTGTAGTTAGACCCAATTTGTCCGCATGCTGAAAAGAACTTGTCTTGAACGCCACTATAGTCTTCCTTAATCACACACGTTGTCAAATTTTGTATAGTCGTCAATGTCGTATTCTTGAAACTCTTTCGATTTGGATTGATATATGCACGTGCATTGTAAGTTTTACAATACTCAATGATTCTATCATGAAGTTTGTCTAAATCACCTTCCTTGACGATGAACTGTTTGACTACTCTTTGAATACCAGTCTCCTTTGGACGCTGCATTATCATTACATGATAGAAATCATCTTTTGTGTCCCATTTTAAAATAGGTTTAATTTTTTCAAAATTGTCAATAACCATAACTGTTAATTTTAATATTAATTAAGTAAATATAATAAACAACATTTATGGAAATATTGTTGCTAATCCCTAAAAATAAAACAACCCTGACGTTTCTGACAGGGTTGTTTTGAAGTATTTTAGATAAAAATTGTTTTAAACTTGATTATATTCTTTTTTCAAGCCCTCAAAATCATATCCAAGTTCAGTAAGTGATTTTCCTGTCATTTCTTTTGAATAATTATTTATTTGATCAAGTGACAACCATTCAGGCTTATCATTAAGTGACAACCATAATGACATCATATCACGAATTTGTTCTTTTTCGTTACCAGCCCAGAAATGATTTCCATATATTCTGCCATTACCAAGGGCGTATTCGCAATCGCTCTGCATACGGCTTAGTAACTGATATCTGAATTTTTCATCCTTACTGCAGTACTCTCTTTCAAATTCTATATTATTTTCATTATTCATTGATGAAGCTTCATTAATGAAACCTTTAAATGTTTGTAAATTTTCCATAACCTTTAAATTTATACAGTATTTATAGCTGCATTATTTCGGGAACATCTTTTGCATCATCCAATTCATGTAAAAATCACCTCTAATGTCAGACAGTAATTTTTCTATATATGCCTTATCGTTTATTTCAGGAAGTTTTGAAGACACTGTAGCTTCTTTCAATTCTTTTTCTTTTGCTTCAAGCATATTCATAATCTCATCATATTCATACTTATGATGTTTTATTGCAAGAAGTTCTTCCCTGTCAATATTTCTTCTGTCACATCTGAATACACCTGTTTTTGCAAGCTCTATAGCCATTGTAACAAGACGGAAAGCTTCAGACATATTCTTCGCATCATAGTTCTTATGTAGGTTCGATTCATATCTGACAGGATTTCTTTTTTCTTTCCATTCCTTCCAATTACGATAATCAATACAATGCTTTGTATACCCGGCTTCGTTATATGACATGAAAATCATTGGATGTTCACCTTTTGGAATAGATGAAAGCCTTAATTCATTACTGTTGTCACCAATAATTCCATGATATCCGAATGTACCGCTTGCATCATAATATACTCCATACATTCCTGGCATATTAGGTAGTTTTGAAAGTCCGCATTTATCTTGTTCAAGTCCTGCATTCCGAAGCCAGTCTACTAATTTAGTAGAACCTTGATCTTTTGGAACAAAACAGAAGTCAAGTGGAGTCTTGCGCTCCATATCATTTGGCATATGTATCATTTTATTAAGTCCTCTTGCTCGTTTAATTTGAGCAATTGCATATCCTCCAAAAGATGACAAACACTCCTTTGACAAAAATTCATATCTTCTTTCTTTTATTATTTTAAATAAAAGGGATTCATAAAGTACACATTTATTAGGAACAAAAAGAGCTTCAAGCGCATTGGGATTACTCTTTGCAATAAGCTCCATAAACTTTCCAAGTTCAAACCAGCTATTGTCATTCTTCTCATCAGCAATAGTTTCTTCTACATCACCAGCACAAAACTTTTTAAATGATGCAATATAAACACCTCCTGTATCTACATCGGAAGTTTCGGTAGCAAGACCATGTGCTTGTGATCCCCTGACATATTCATAAAGAAGACGACCTTCTTTTCTAATTTTTTCAAATGTATCCTTTTCCATAATCCTAATATCTTTTCATAAGATTGTCAAAATATAATTGTTTTTGTCTGCTCCTTTCAACATATTTAAGCCTTTTATCAAAAAATTCAAGCAGCTGTACTTTTGCATTTTCAAAATCTTCTTTCGAATTTGCTAACTCTTCCATTTTATCAAGAACCTGATAAAGTTTTGAAACATCTTCTTGACTTTCAGCCGTACATATAACAGATAAAGCTTCATCAATTAACTTCATTCTCTTATCTCTTCTTTCCCAAATTTTATTGGTATAAATACAAGTAAAGATAATTATGATAGCTACTAAGACAATATAACACAATAAAAATGTATTCATAATAAAATTATTTAGTAAATGTATTTCTAAATTTTATAAAACCTGTTCTGATATATTGACTGTGTTTATTTTCCAATATTTGTTTTGTGACAAGATTTTTTAATATACCATCACTAAGACAATGCAACAAAGTTTCAATGTCTTTTTCATTTATTTTTGACTCTAAAATGTTTCGTAATTCTTCTTTTAACTGATGTATGTGTTCATTGTTGCTTCTTACATCTGCCGATTCTCTAAACCAACATCTGTCAAGGTGTAGTAAATAAGTTTTAAATGCTTGATATGCTTTTTCTTGCAAATTTCTTTTTTCAATCTCATCAAATACAATTTTAGAGATAGTATATTTTTTATTTACATTTGCACTCAGCTTGAGCATCTCTTCTTTTGCTAAATCATAATTTGTTTTCATAATTAAATAATTTTATTTCTTTCTGTTCATTCTCTATTCTACTTTTTGCAATATTGAAATATTTCTCATCTTTCTCTATTCCTATAAAACAACGATTTGTATGTAAACAAGCAACTCCTGTTGTTCCACTACCCATTGTAAAATCAAGAACAGTATCTCCTTCATTTGTAAATGTCTTAACTAAATATTCCATTAAAGCTAATGGCTTCTGAGTTGGATGTAAATTAGATTTCAAAATATCTCGACCAAACTTGACAACCTGTAATGGATAGCGTAAGCCATTGTCTTTATACTCAAATGGTTTCTTATTATTTGAGTCAACAAGTTCACCTAATTTTCCATATTTTATTTTGTTTGATCTTCTTTTACCATTATATATAGTCATCTGAGGATTATAAACAGGTTGTTTCTTGTAAAAAACTGATACATTTTCAATAACTTTTGCTGGTCTCTTCTTTACTTGAAATATATTAGTTGCTCGTTCCTTCTCCCAATATATATCATACCTGTATTCTGATATATTTGACAATCGTAATTTGGAACTAAATGGTTCTTGTCCAAACAATAATATTGGTGTTGTATCTTTCCTAATTTGATTCAAAAGTGTCCATAAAGTTTCTAAAGGAATAATAGAATCCCATGAACATTTTGTAGTACCATATGGAGGATCTGTAATAATAGCATCAACTTTAATATTGTCATTTATTAAAGTTTTTATTATATCAATACAATCACCATGAAATAAATCTACTTTCATTTCAAAAATTTTAAAATTATTTTTGAATTTCTTCATTTGTCATAACTATATGGTCTTATTACATTTTAATAACGTAAATGACATTATAAGCTTTTCAGAATTTTTATTCATATTCTGCATCATTCTCTTTGATGATGAACTTATCCCCTTTGTTAAGTCCTCTCGTCTTTGAATGTTCAGCAACATAATACTTTCCAATATGTAACCTTCTCCTTGGTAAGACTCGTTTGTCACAATATCCATTATATGCATATCTTGAGTAATTAAACTCAAGGACTTTGCACAATTTTGGAATTAAAGAAAATTTTGTCATAATTCTAATTATTTTTGGTTTTGTTTCTTAATGAATTCTTGCAAGGCTTCTATTTTCTTCCAATCAACTTTTGTTTTAAGCATTTCAAACGCCGCTTTTGCTGATTCGACTGTCTTTATAGCAGTTGCCCTGACATCTACAAGTTCGCAGCCATTTTCTATTTGAGCTCCCCAACTGTCTTCACTTTCTTTATAGAAAAGAATACAATCTTTGTAATAATAGTCAAATGCCTCATCGTCATAAAATCTGAATCCGCTTTCTTCAAGATATTTTTCTATTGTTTCCATAAACTGCTTTTTAATTTTATCCGCTTTTATAATCACAAATATAATTTTATGAATTGGTGTGTTTTTTCGTAATCGTAGTCCTTATTACTTTCATAAGGATATAAAGTAGAAGATACGTCATTACCGTTCTTTTTAATTTTATCAAGTGATGAAATAATAAAAGGATAAGCAAGATCAGTATTATTAAATACTTCTGCTTTATCAACTTTTGTCAATTTGACGACAGTTGACCCATACTCTTGGGTATCAAGCTTTCTTGTTCCATCCCTCCAAATATCAAGATGTCTTATAGAGATTTTACTCCTCATTCTCCACTGTGATATACCATATTCAGGATGTTCTTCTAACTTCAATGCTACTATAGAAAAATACAGACCTTCTCTCAAATTCCAAGTTAGCTGATAAACACCTTTGTGCCAGTAAGGTTTATCGTTATGACTTGTCTTGAATGTATATTCGATGACTGCATAATCATCAAGACGAATATCACCAAGTATGTCATGTAGATATGTATCTTTCTTAATTTCCTTATCTATGAATTTTTTCACATTTGATATGAACAACGTATTTTCCATAGTTAAAAATTATTAATTTTAATAAATTACCAATCTTGCTCTAAGAAGTTTATACATAACATTTACAAGAGCTTTACAAATATCTCCATTATGATCAGTACTTTCAAAATTTGGAATACCATAAAATTCATTGGTATAACAGATTTTAACACTGTCACCAAAGATATTGATTTTAATTTGTTCTTCATAGTCATCATCGTATTCACTTGGATGAATTTTCTCAGGTAACAATTTTAACAATCTTTCTGTACTCCAAAAAATGTCTTTTCCTTCTTTAATATCAGAAGTATATTCAGGTAATCCTGCATCAAGAAGCAGCTTGCTTTGTTCTAATGTTGTTCTATTTGTTTTCATAACCTTTAATTTTTTAAATTACACATAATTTAATTTTCTCGATTGCCGATGCTAGAATTTCTTTGTATTGTTTTCTGTTAATTTTAAATTGTTCGCATATATCAATTGCTTTGATATTTGTAAACTTTAACTCCTTACGGACTATAATGTCCTCGATAGGAGAAAGATTGTTTTCAGAATTTAAGATATTTTCAACAGTTACCATTCTGTCATCAGATTCATTTGTAAAATGAGATGCATTCAAAATCCCGACAGGTTGAATTGCTGCTCTATCTTTAATTTTGTTTATTGTCTGATGTACAAACTGTGTTTCCACACAAAAAATGCCATGTTGAATTTCACCATCAATCATTAACATATAATATGGCAAACGTGCATTTTCTTCTCCCTGAAATTTGCGATGTGCCTTTACCAATCCAAATAATCCATATCCAAATAAATCGTCGAATGGAATAAGTGGAAATTTCTTTGAGAACTTGAAAGCCTCCTTACTTAATAAAGGATAATACTTTCTTAAATCATCTTTATCATTTGAAAACTTCTTTGAATGATAAACTTCTCGTTGTAAATAAGTTGACGGTAACATAAATTATTATTTTTAATAGTTAAACTTAATCTTACTTTAATAAGGCATTCAATAATCTTTGATAACCTTGAAAATCTTCTGGACAACCCAATGTTTCCTTTACTGGCTTTACTGTTTTAATTTGTTTTCCCATCGTCATTTTAATTTAATTGTTAATAATAATTTGTTGAGGTAAATATAATACAACTTTTCATAAGTTGGATCAAAAATTTGAAAAATTTTCAAAAAATTTTCATTGCTCATATAAAATATAAATAATATGTAACTATAAACTCATTGATTATGTTAGTATTAGGTGAAGTTGTAGATAATATCGACCCTGAATATAAAGGTAGAATAAAATGCCGTATTCTAAGTAAGCAGATGTCAAAAGACAAAAGTGGAAATTATATTATACCTGATGATGACCTGCCTTGGTGCCTTAGATATGCAGAACAAAACTCTTCATCTTTTATGGTTCCAAAAATCGGAACTATTATGATTCTTGACCGTCAAGACGAGTACCACTATTTTTACAAAAGCTGTCTTTATACTGACGAATCAGTAATCACTGACTTATTACAAAATAAAGATTATGTAGATGCGAATGTCTTATTATATAAGAAGCTCCGTAGTGGAAATATTCTAAAACTTTATTACACAGATGAAGACGGACTTGTTATAGAATCTTCTTCAAGTGATACTACTAAAATTATCAAGCTTACCAACAATGAAGAAATTGAACTTATCTGTAATAATTCAAAGCTTGTAATCAATGAAAACGAAATAACCCTTTCGGCTAAGAAAATAAATCTTGATTCTAAAAATGTAATTATTAATAAAGGTTCTAAAAAACTCATTTCTGCAAATGAGCTTATGAATATTTTTAATAGTCACACACATTCAGCTTCTACAGGTCCAACAGGTGTGCCTGCCGTACCAATTACTGCAAATTCCATGAATAATGATGTCAAGATTTAATGTTTGAATATATGTCGAGAATTACTTTCTCGACATTATTAATATCGTCTTCAGGAAAAATTTCATCATCTTTTAACATTTTAGAATATCCTGTAAGTTTTTCATTAAACGTTGTTCCTGATGACTGTTGTATTTTACTTATATCAGTCCGTTCACGTTCTACCATAGACCAAGTGACTGAATATGCGGTATTCTTAATTTTTTGTATAATTTCAGGTACTTCTGGTATGTTCTTATTTCTATCAATTACTACAATGACATTATTACCTTTCAATGTTTCAAAAATATTATCATCTTCAAGAATATCTTCATAATTTACTCTAATCATTCTTGGACTAAATCTGTTACGATATTTTTTAATACTGTTATCACTCGTATCAACACAATAAATAAATTTGTCATTTCCGAAATCATGCAATGTAAGTTCATAAGCGGATCCGACATTTATGATATTATTAATTTCTTGTGACAGATGTATATGTCCGTTAAAAATATATTTTGCATTAATATCAAATGATGAAAGTTCAGTATTTGCAATGGTTGCTTTATTAAGTTTCAATCCGTTAAAATCCAAATGTGAAAAACAATAATCATAATTTTTACTCTTATAGTCTTTCAATTTTTCACATACTGTACTTGTCTGATAATAAGGTATTAATAAAAGTTTTTTACCGAATTCTTCAATTTCTGTTATATCTCTTATAATTTTAATATCACTATTGATATATGGAATAAAAGATAAAGATGATATATCATGATTATCCCAATTTTTAGTATCGTGGTTACCTGCTAAAATATATGTCCTCATTCCTTTAAGTTTTTGAAACAACTTAATGGATCTTTCAACAGTTTCAAGGCCTATTGTTGTTCGTCTGTCATATAAATCACCCAAATGTACAAATATATCAGACTTGTCCTGTGTAACCTTATCAATAACTTTTTCTAAATAAGTAAACATCGAATCGAGACATTTTTGGTCATCGTTCTTATATCCTAAATGTGTATCTCCTATAATCCAAATCTTATTCATAAAAGTACATTTTGTTCTTCTTCATCTTCATCATCACGAATTTGAATACCATGCATTCTTGCATAATTTTTCATCTTCGTTATAATTTTACTTGTTAAATAATTTTTCTTAAATAACTGAATGTCAATATCAAAGAAATCATTAAGAAATGCAAGTATCTCAACAATATCCCTCTTAGGATTCTGTTCAATAAGGTAATTCATTATATTAAACAACTTATCATAAGTAAGTACGGCATTATTATCCTCTACATACCTTGCATAAGTATTTGACCTCTTCAATGCATCTATATATCTGTCAAAATTTTTAATCTGCTCATTAGAATCATAATCAACGTTTCTTGATATATATGCTGATATATTAATATCCTTTGTTTCAACTGTTTTAAATGATGTATTCTTAAGAAAGCTAGTGGTCCTCGATGTTTTTATCTTCTCTTCTTTTGTTTTCTCAGAAGACTTCTTTGACTTCATTTCTGAATAGTCATAAATTTTCTTTCTCAATTTGTCCAATTCATCCTCTATATTCAAATTATTTTGTATGCACTCATCTACAAACTGCTCATATTCAGAATGTGAAATATAGTCAAATATGTCTATGTCATTAATATTGCTACACATAACTTTCAAATGTTAAAACTCCGGAATAAGGTGAAAATGTATATTCTTCAAAATAAATTTTATCAAAATTAGGACATAAAAAATCAATTCTTGCAAATTTAATATTTTTAGCTAATTCATCTGCATAAACTTTAGCTCTATTTACAACTTCTAAAAACTTTTTAGGTAATGTCTTATATAACGGCATTGAACCCATGAAATAATCAAGGCTGTTTCCATCAGGTCCGCCATAAAAGATATGCAATACATGATTTTTATCAGATTTTACTTGAAGATCAACAGCCATACATTTTTCATCCTCATAGAAAAATTGATAATCTACAAGATGTTCACCTAAACTCTTTTGTATCAACCAACCTCTTTCAATATTTTCATATTGCCACTCATATCCTGAAATGTATGCAAAATTTAAGATAAGATATAAATTTATTTTATCAACTATCTTTTTTAATTCAGAATCTGACATGCTCGGCCTGAAAAATATGTTCCAGCCTGACGCATGGTTACATTTTATAATATATAAATCCTCTTCGAGATTCTTTAAGTCTGAAAGTTCAAGCATTCTCCGTCCTGACGACACTATCGGGATTTGTATATCACTAAGATTATGCTTTGCAAGCATTTCACCTGCATTAAGTTTGTCACTCAGATATGGTTTGTATTCAGATTTATCATAAAGCTTATAATGTATGACACGATTAGGAAATAAGCTTAAATCAAGGTTTTCAATATCAATTCCTTGATCTTTAAGCCATTTAATACCATAGTCAATTTTTGACTCAGCCATCATGCATTCATCATAATTTGTCATTACTTTATAGATTTTTTAAGTTCTTTCAAATCTTCTAAATACATTTCCTTTTCATTTTTCTCTTCAATTACCTTCAACTCATTTTCTTCTTCAACAAGTTGATTTTTCAATTTATTCAAATTAGTTTGGGTAAATGAAGAAATAGACATAGACGTCAAGTAATAATACGATTCGTCTATTTTATCAAACTTATTAGATTCCAAATATTCAATAAGCGCATTTTCTCTTTTATCAAGCAATATTGAATTATCCTTATCAATATTTTCAATAAATCTAATTTTATTGTTGAGTATTTGAATTATATGTTTCTTATCAGCAATAAGCTTGGTTTTTCTTTTAGAATATACAACTAATCTGAAATCAACAAAATACTTTACAATATCTATTACAGAATTAAATTGTTTTATATTAGATTCTTCGTCAAGAAATGTAAAATTCTCTGTTTCTGTCGATTCCATTTTTAGTAGACTGTCAAGCTTACCCTTTGCTATATAATCTTTTAGAATTTCTTTCTTGAAATAAACAGTATAATCTATATTATTTGAACAGTTGTCGTCATAATCAACAATTATCTTCTTGTCAATAAGTGTGTTAAGATATGCTTCATAGGCTTCATACTGTATATTAGGGGGTAGTTCAGTTATATGTACTGTTTTTTCCTTTATGATTTCATACTTTCCGAAGAAATGCCATTTAAGATTATTATCTAAATCCTGTTCTATCCTGCCGCTGAAATCACTGTAATATGGCTTCAAGTTACTTTCATTTATCTTCTTACCTGTAATGACGGCCTTGCATGCATCAATGACATCAAAAGGATTTCTATTCAAAACATTTATTGCAAATGCAACGGCAATACCGCTTGATCCGTTTACAATACAGGCTGGAATAATTGGTAAAAAATATTTTGGTTCAATAACATTACCCTCATCAACTTGATTTTCAAGTAAATCAAAGTCTTTATAAATTAACCTGAAATTCGACGAAAGTCTCGTCGAGATATATCTCGGTGCTCCTGCATATGGTGAACGTAATGTTCCGTACTGTCCAATATCTTCAAGTAAAGGCATATTATTCTTAAACTTTTGAGCCATATTGACAATAGTTGAATTAAGCGAAGCATCACCATGATGATAATATGCTTGTTCTGCAACCGCACCAGTTAACTGAAATACCTTCATCGGTTTTTCAGATAATGTTTTCCATTTTTTATTTGCAATATATACAACTTTTCTTGCAGTCGGTTTAAGTCCGTCAATTACAGAAGGAATTGCTCTATTTTCAATTACATCCTTTGCATATTCCCTAACTTCATTTTCTAGAAAAGATGTTATTGTTCTTACTTCCATTTTTTATTCTTTTTCAAATTTTTAACATCCTCTTTTTGAAAACTTTTAATAAGTTCATTATATTTAGTATTGTTTACTTGCTGCAAAAATAAAATATCTTTATAATTTGCTTCAAACATATCTATCAAATTTGACTTATATTCATCATTTACAGGCTTATAATTATATGTTACATACTTTGGAGGTTTTGTATATTTACGTAATAAAATAGCAATGATATTAGATGCAGCAACTGCAGGTGTATGAAATGAATTCATCTCATTTGCAATATCTGGATAATCAGCTGCCAAATATCTTCTCATTATAGAAAAACTCATAGCTTTTTCTGCATCTGACAAGCCAAGTCCCTTTCCTTTAAAATATGTATTAATAATTTCTGTAAGTGTCATCCTAAAATAAATTTATTATAATAAACAACGTCCTGACAATGTTTTATACTGCTTATATATAATATCTTGGTATTGTTTTGTTTTTAGAGATTGTAAATGATTAAGCTTTGAAACTAAATCTTCAGGACCTGTAACTAAATGATTATCATTATTGAATATTTCATTTAAGTATGAAAGTTTTTCAGTATAAAAAACATAACAAAATTGTGAAGCAGCTTCATATAGTTTTGTAGGTATTTCTTTAAGCTGTATGTTTACTTCATTGTCAAATATAATTGTCGCAAAACTTACACTTAGTCTTTCTAAATACCTTTGCATGTTTTCTGTTGGTTCCTGTTTTATCTTTGTATATGTGTATATATACTTATTCACAGTATTTCTTGTAACGACAAGATTATTATTGCTAAAATCCAAATATCCTCTTACGGATTTTAAATCTTCTTCATTAAAATTACTGTCATAAAATAAATCATACTTACACGAAGTGAATGATAAATCAAGTCTTCTGTTCCTATATAATATTGCTGATTCAGCTAAATTTATTTTATGGTATTCATCCATTCCTAATTGCTGTTTTATATAATCTGACAACTCGAATGGAGTTATAAGCGTATACTTGGTTGAATCTGACGGTTTGATTTCATTAAAATCAAATTCTTCAGTTATATATTCTTTTAGGCTTTTGATATTGTCAAACCAATTCTTTGGAAGATACAAATTATTTAATGACAGAAAAATAACATTCTTTGCTTTTGTCCAAAATTTCCTTGCATCAAATCTCGTCTTACCAATTTCATTATTGTAGTAAATATCATTACTGCCATAGACATAAACTTTATCATAATCATTTACATCTACTTCGTTATACGATTTATAACTATCAATATCATTAAACCCTCTTTTAGGTCCTACAATATCATCAATCTTAAGTTGTTCTCTAAGTACTATTGGTTCAGTCCCAACTCTACCAAAATTCTCATAATAACCTTGGTAATCACATAACTCATTAACAATACAAGTTCTCATAAACCGGCTTTATACTTTAAGGCTTCGTATCTATTTTTTATAACATATGCAAAATTATCAAGCGTCTTTACACTTTCTTGTAAGAACATCAAGTAATTTTCATAATATGAAACTCTTTCATTTTCTTCTTTGATAAGATTATTTAACTGGAGATTTTTTTCTTGTGAAGACAATCTTACATCAGAAGAAAGCATAAGTTTTTTGTTTTGCTTCTCCTGTTGTAAGTCTCTGTTTACTTTAAGTTTAAAAACAGCATTTCTGATATTGAATGTTTCAGTGATTATCTGTTCACGGTATGAAAGATAATAAACTTCGGCATTATTCAGTACAGACAAATCTTCAGACTTAAGCTTATCGATAACGTTATCTTTAATCTTCTTAGTCCAATTATCTATGCTGTCCTTAAACTTTTGACTTAATTCTTCGTTTGTCATAATTTATATTAATATTCAAGTTCTTCATCAACCTCGGCAACATCATCAACATCACCAACAAAATCATCTAAATCAGAATCAGAATTTTTATTATACGATAATGCTTTTACAATAACTTCATCAATTCTTTTCAAACGATCTTCTGTAAATACTTTTGCTGACCATAATTCCTTGACAGGATATGATTCACCTGAATCAGTACAAATATTTCTTGCAGTATCGCTTTGTATAAAGTATTTTTCAGTTCCTTCACTGTCAATGACTTTATATTTAGCATACTTCTCTTTATCTTTTTCAGGTAATTTATCAAACTCTTTTGGAGTTATAAATTTACCTCTTTCAATACCACAATTTTCCCAAGATACATAATTTTCCAAACCAATATAAGGATTCATACCTCGTACAAATGATATATTGAACTCAATTTTTGTAGGTACGCAAAATCTGTTCTTTTGTGGTTCTGCATAAACTCTTACACCTGTTTGATTATTTCCTTCTTCTTTCAATTTGCCTTTATTCATATTAAGAATAAGACTTGCTCCGTAAACAATACCTTTACCACCTGATTGAATAGTTGTTGGAAACATCGACATACCTTCATAGATATGGTTTGTAAATACAAATGTAGAATTTAAGATACCGAGCTTTGTCAATGCTATTCTGAATACTGACCTCATAATTTTTGCTTTGGAAAAGTCAGCTTTTTCAGATCCTGTTTTAGCATCTTCAATCTCTTTCTGTGTTGCCAAGTTACCGGCACTATCAAGAATAATAAGTAATTTAGGAACATCAGACCCTTTATCTTTTTCTTCTATAAGATAATCAAGTGTTGAAGTAAGGTTTGAACGAAATTCTTGAATTGATTGAACAGGTTCATATCTTACCTTACGTATATCAACACCAAAATTTTCAAACTGTTCCTTGTCTACGGCATTTTCAGAATCATAATAAATTATAAAATATCCTTTCTTTTGTGCCTCACGACAAATATTTAATGCAAGATATGTTTTACCAACACCAGACACACCACTGAGGCATGTACTTCTATTATTAGGAATTCCCTTAAAAATAGAACCTGTCAAGCAGGCATTTAACATATAATTACCCGTTGAAATATAATCAGTTATCTCTGATACTGCTCCTTCACTGACAAGTCCTCCATATTTAGAAGACTTATTCATAAATTTGTTTAGATCATCTAAACTAACCATCTTTTTTTCTGCCATTATTCTTAAATTTTTAATTTTAATTAAAAAACAACATTTACCAAATATATAGAGGGCAAGACTCTGATTTAAATCTTGTTTTTAATTTAATAAAACAAGAACATACAGAACATCTCTTAAACAAGCCTCTTTCCATATACTTGCATTCCATACAATGTCCTAACCTATGTTTGTACTCAATAGATTTAGTACTGTGCGTCCGAAATTTGATTTCATTTTTTAATGCTTTTAAAAAATGACAAATCCTTGTAATATATTTTATCATGACGTTGAAAACTTCTTGAAATCCTGAATTTCTTCTATTGTGGCATTCAGCATTGGGAATTGATCATCTTTACCAGTTCCTGAAATACCCCTGCCTTGTTTAGTTTCAATAGGTACATAAATTCTACCATGTCCAGCATTGAACATAGATTGCACTGAAGCAATATCTCTTGGTAAACCATGTTGAAGTGTTACAACAAATGTTAGTTCAGTCGGAAAGTCATCACGGCCTAAAACATCATTAAATGACATTTCAATATCTGAAACACATAAATTACCAATAACAGCTATTGGATTCAATGGATTTCCAATAACAAGATGCCATAATCCAACAGGATCTGACTTTAATAAAGCTTTTGGTACTTGTGCATTTGCTGTATTTTGTCCTTCGCCTAATATATTAGCAAGTAATGCTTCAGCTGAACCCTTTATAAATTCAGTTGCTAGTTCCATAAAACTCTTTTTTCCAGCTCCACCTCCATTTTTCCTATTTAAAGAAGCAGATATATCGTCAAATACACTATGGACATATTCTCCATATTTTCCTTGTACTAAAAGCTCGGGATCACCAAATGTCGGAGCTGCAGGACTTCCTGTCCAATGAATAGAACCTCCCCAGAAAGTACCATAGTTACCAGTTAAAAGCATAAAATTAGACATTAAGTCAAGAAATGCAATTTTAGGATTTACATACTGTAAACTTTTAAGACTGTATCTAAACGTAAGCTTTATTTCATGACTGAATTTAAGTCCAGGTTTTCTTCGCATTACAGATTCAATACGATTGACGCCATTATAAAGACCGTCTGGATAATTTTGATAAAAGGCGTCTTTAAGTTTATTCTTTGCATTAAATGTAAGTTCTGATGCAGAAATTCCTGTTGCTGTCGATGTTAAACCTTTCGCAATAACATCGGCTGTAGAATCACTCATACTTTTACCAATAGCAGGAATCTTCTTTATCCATTTATCAAATGTATCAACCATTGAACCTCTTGGATCTTGAAGGGTTTGAACTTCTGAATGAACAGGCTCCCATTCTTGTCCAAATGTCATTTTCAAAAGTTCTGATATTTTATTATCATCATTTATATATGTACAAGCTGTGGATAACGCACTATGGTTTTTAGCAAACCTGTTCATCAGATTCATATCAGTTGGAGACATATCAAAACCAAACATTGTATCAAATGTCGGCATAGTATAACGGCGTAATGTTATAAGCCTGTTATTAGGTATTACTCCATAATCTTTACAAAATATAAAATCCTGTAATCTGTATCTGCATAATCCATGAGCGTTCAAAGCATTGGTACTGCCATTATAGTACTTCATAATATTTTCAACAGTCGGATTATCTCTATCTTTAAGAAATGCTTGAACTTCAGCATCATCTTTCATACAGGTTTTATAATCAGAATATTCTGTAAAACTATATTCATTGTCTCTTTCATCTTTCAAATCAGCATAAGTAGATTTTAAAGTCCTATAATTTACAGTTATAGTATCCTTAAAAATACTTTTAGGAAGAGGAACTTTTTTATCTTTAAATTCAACTTCAGATAGTTGTAATTTATTTTTCTCGTCAGTACTGATTCTGTTTATTGTTACTGCTGGTCCCTTCGTTGAATTTATCGCATTACTAAGTGACTTAGGCGATGCATTCATTGGAGAAACGTTCAAACTGTCTTCGTAAAAACTTGGCATACCATTAATTTTTATAATATATTTATGAAAATTGCTTTCTACTAAAATAACTGACTAAATATAAATAATTTAGATTAAATATATTTAGTGATGAAACTATTTTTTGTATCATGTCTTGATTCTTCAAAAGACGTTGTTAAACAATTTAAAAAATTCTGTGAAGACTTTGATATTGATTTTATAAAAGTTAACCTTGTTGAAGATAAAATTGATATTAAAGATAAATCAATCACTGTCAATAACGAAGAATATACTTCTGAAGATTCTGTAATACTTGTTAGAAAATGGGTATTAAACAGTAACTGTACTCAAGAAATAAGAAAACAATATGTAAAACTGCAGAATTTTGCAAAGACTAACAATATTCCTATTTTTAATAAAATGACTTCATCAAATATCTGCAGATCAAAATGGGATACTTATGAAAAATTATGTGAATATGGAGTAAGCACAATAGATACTAAAAAACTGACTATTGACAATTATATAAAGCTGCTACATAACAGAACATATCCTGTTGTAATAAAACCTGACAAATGTTCGAAAGGTCACGATGTATGTTGTTTCTACAATGAAATAGATGCTTTAAAATTCACACAAAATAAATTATCTGAATATGATTTTTTGTTGTTGCAGGATAAAATAGACATTTCATATGACCTCAGAATGCACGTTGTCTGTACGTCAAAAGAATTATCAAATAATACTGATGACTACAGTGTTATAGCTTGTATGAAAAGAACTGCAGCTAAAGATGATTTCAGAACAAACTATTCTGTCGGAGGTTCTATAAGTCTATATACTCCAAATGAATCTGAAAAACTTGTTGCTATAAAAGCTGCAATTGCAACAGGCTGTCGTTGGTGCGGTGTCGATGTCTTACACGATGCTAAAACTGATATTGACAGAGTTATTGAAGTTAATTCTTCACCGGGTCTTGAAGGAATCAATTCCCTATATTCTCCAAGTGAGCATAATGTCATATACCGTATCGTAAAAATTATAAGCAAGTATTTTAATCCTGTAAAATATACGTTTAAGGAATCAAAAATAGTTTCATTCAATGAACATGTAAAACTTGACAATGTTAAAATGATAGGTTGTTTTGATACAGGTAAAGAAGGAAATACTTGTTCAATCTGTGTTGACAATCTTGAAATTTCTGACGGATATGCATCATTTGACTTACTTGACAACCACTTCAAAAAGAAAATTGAAGGCTATGTCGTAATAAAGTTGAGACCAGACGAAAAGAATAAACGTCCTATAGTAAAATTTGATTTGACTGTCGGAAGTAAAACACTAAAAGATATTGATGTCACAATAAGAAATATTGATAAATCTGAAAAAAATGATGACCGTGAGAAAATCCTTATAGGCACCGACGTGATTCATAAATTAGATTTTCTAGTTTCACCAGACAGAGAAAAATTATTCCGTCTAAATGAAAATAATGAAGATTGGAAAAAGAAAATATGTTTTTTAAGACTTGACTGGCCGAAGGGACATCGAGACATTAAATTACGTAATACCTTAACAGACTTATATGAATTTCCTAATATCCGTGCAAAGTCTGACGAGAAAGACCTTAATGATATGATTGCTTTGAATTACATCAATACTGATAATTCAGAAATTGAATTTTTCAAAAACAAATATCAATCATTAAAAAATCTTAAAAATAATTTTGATGTCTTAAAGGTCTGCAGTGACAAATCAAAGTTCTATGATACATTCAAAGATTGTGATTTTATCTGTAAAAACCTTTCTAAAGAAGATATTGAAAATACAGATTCAGATATAATCTGCAAGCCTATAAGAGGTACTCATTCTTCACAAGGTATTTTTATTGATAAAAATAAAAACATTCTGAAAGACTATCAACCGGATAATTATATCTATCAAAAACTGATTGATATTGTTGAAGAATACAGAATACTTGTTTTCAATAAACAAATTATCTCTTGTTATAGACGTCATCCAATAAATTCTATTCGTACAAAAGGAAAAGATGACAGACTGAATTTCTTATATGAACTAGTTCAGCTTGATTCAGATATGCTTGAAAAAATTCAAGATATAGCTAATACTATTTTTGACAAAACAAATGCGAACGGACTTATTGGAATAGATTTGGCTGTAACGTCAGATAATAAAATTTATTGTATAGAAATAAATTCAAGAAGCGGTTTATCAATGCTTGACCTTGTAATTGTTTACTTGTATCTTCTTAAAACTCAATTAGGATATGAACTGAATGATGACATACTTGATTATTGTTTCAATACATATGTAAAACCTAATGAGGTAAGCAACCGTTCAAGATTAGATACGCATGGATTTAATTCTATAAATAATATAAATCTTGCTGATTACGAAGAATTCAAAAAATTTTGTTCAAAACTATGACGATTAAAGATTTAATAAAAAAGTACACTAAGCAGAAATTTGATGAAATTATAAAATCATCAAGAGTAATTCTTAGACAGAATTATACTGAACCTGTTTTACAACTTTCAAAAACTAAAGACACTATTAGATTTTATTCAGGATCTTCAATAGAAAATCCTGTTGAATTGACATATATTGAACAAACAACATCTTCTATTTTTAAGAACCAAATAGAATATCTTACAGGATTTTATTCAAATGAAGATGTTCCTGATTACTGGAGATTTATATTCATTTGTTCAGATAAATTCCAAAACGGTTTGTCATTAAAGCAAATAATTCTTGATAAAGAAATTATGCAAGACGAGGAAAGTCTTGTGTTCTGGTCAAAAATATTTAATACTGACCACTGTAAAAATTTATTTGATTCAAATCTGCTGTCACCTGAACAGTCTGAAAGGCTTACAGAAGTTTTATATGATTCTGAGATAGTTGACAAAAGATATGCTGTTACTGATATTCTTAAAGTTGATTTTAATGAAAATCTTACATACAAACTTATTATAAAATCATCTGAAGACATTGTTATAAATCTTATAAAAGAATCAGTTGATATAACAAAAAAAGATTTTACTGCTAATACGACAATAATCAGATTAGTATTCAGAGATTTCATTTCTTTCTGTAAAAAACAAAATATAGAAGAAATATGTAAATCTGTAAAATCAATAAACACACCTAATGAAATGAAGATAGGCTTAATATGTACATTATTCAATATATTCTATAAGCAAAATAATAATACTAAGTCTATCGTCATGGAAAAACTTGATTTTTCTGAATATGATATAGATATTGATAAAATTTACAATAAAGAAACTATCGATATTCTAAAATCACATGATGACATAAGACAAATACTTAAATTTATTATCAAAAACTTGTGCATGAACTATTATAAGCTAAAACCTGATGATATTTTAGATAATCAGTTTATGGCGTCTTATATCGAGTTTAAAGATAGATTTGAGAGATGTATTGAAGATGAATTTACAAAACGTAAATCTATAAACATCGCATAACATGATAACGATTGCAAATAAACCGTCAAATCCTGATTTACATAATGGAGATTCTTATTCAATCAAACTATCAATGTTTGATCAATATAAATTTTTTACACTTCATAGTTCAGATAAAAAGCTATTGAATGTATCAAATGTCGGTACATTATTCTTACACTTTATTGACGAAACTTCTGATATAGCGATACCTGAATGTACTGAAGTCTCTAATTATGATAAATCAAATGGCGAGGTTGTATTCTTTATTAGTTCAGAAAATGCAAAGAAAATTCTGAAAATGAATACTGAATCATATCATATTACTTGCAGATATGTAGATAATACAACCTCTGCTGTAGAAACAGAATTATTTTCAGGTAAATTTAAGTCAGTTGATAGTCCTTCACAAGACTTAATAGAATATATAAATGATTTAAGAGCTAGAAATGAAGAACTTACAAAAGCTAATTCAGACTACCTGACTACAATCAATGAACAACAAGTCTCAATTGACACATTAAATGCTGAGATTGAATCATTAAAAGCAAGTTTGTCACAAATGTCTCTTGAATTAGCCAAATATGGTGATAATACTATTGAAGCCTCATTTGACTTAAAAGACTATATATCAGTCCTTGCTAAGAAAGGTAAGAATTCAAAACTGACAGAATCTATGATGTCTGATATTGCAAATCAAATGATTTCAAAAAACATTTAATACTTCAACACTGCTTCTATTAAATGTATCAACTTTATTATTCTTGTATATTCTGTCTTTTATATATTTTGCAAAATCAGATAGCTCACAATTTTTAATAAGGTAATTAAGATCTTTACAAAAGTTTTCTGTACTTGCATTTATTTCACTTGATTTAGCGTCATAAATCCAATTTTCAATAGCTTCATCAATATTAGAAATAAACATAGACGTCGCAAAACAATTTTGGATATTATTGTTTTTACAAAAGTCTAAGGCATAGCACCACATACAAATTACTCTTCTTGCCTTAATAAGTCCAACATTATTTTCATGTAAAATATATTCATTTTTATAGAAATCCGGAAATAGTAAACCATTTGTGGTACCATGTCCACAAAATATGATAGTATCTTGTTCAGATTGTATAGCATTATCAACTGTATCTTCATAATCTTTTGAAAATTCAGTAATCTCGATAAGCTTGACATCTTTAATATCTTTCCAGATAAGCTTTAATAACAAAGTATCTACATCTCCTGCATTTGAATATATTACTGTTGTACTCATAATACCTCTTAATTTTAATAGTTAACCTTAATTTGATGAGGTAAATATAATACAGCTTTTTGAAAGTTGGATCAAAAATTTGAAAAATTTTATAAAAAAGAAAGTCCTGAATAGACTTATCTACTCAGGACTTTCGGTATTCTCAAATCAAATTGATTATATCAATTGGATTGAATCACTTACTGCGATGTGGAAACGCAAGTATTGCATTTCAGGATGTTGACCTGCAGCAACTAATGCGAAACGTGATTTCATCGCACCTGCATAAGCGAATGTTGCAGTTGCAGTCGTAGTTACTTTCTTAGCCATGATGTATGGTAAGAAAATCAAACCTGGATCTTTTGGTTTAGTTTTACGACCTACAATTACACCAGTGTAATCGATTGGCAAGTTAGGATCTTGATAAACCATGATGTTACTTACCTTACCAATAGGATTTGGTGCATCAGCAACTGATTGAACATTGTTAGGCAAGTTCACTTGAGCTAAACCTGCGATTGATTGAACAGCAGTTACGAATTGAGTAGAACCAATTGCGAAGAATTCACCACCAGTCAAACGAGAATCGTGAGAAATTATATTAGCAGCATAAAGCATTTTTCTCAATAATCTAGCTTGAAGAGTCAATGAAGTTTCACCACCATTGTCTACAATTACCTTGCTGTAATCAGCATAAGCTTCAGGAACTTCAGTGTCATTAGCTGACATAAAGTAAGTGTTAAGTACTTCACCTTTAGCTTCAAGAATATCAGTATGTTTCTTAGCCAATTCCCACATTTTAGAAAGAATCAACTTGTTAACTGATTGTGAAAGTTCATTCAAAGCGTCAGCTTCGATTTGAGCTATAATATCTTGACCATCAGCTTGAGCATCTTCGATTTGTTCCCATGTTGCAGAGAAACCAACTTGGTAAGTTTTTACCTTGATGTCCATTGAAGTACGTTTAGCACCTAAGAAGTTAACTGTAGTTGCTTCACCTTCTTCACGTTCGAATGGTTCAATACCGAAATTACCATCGTAAGGATTCTTACCAGTTTCTTTCGTTACTGAATTTTCGTAGAAATCACGACCAGAGAATGCAGTAATGTGGTTCTCTTTAGTATTTACTAGATCAAGTTGCAAATCATCTTTGAATGTTTCATACAAAGTTGGTGCACCGTTGAATCTACGTGCATTGAATTCACCTGGTTTAGCATCAGTACGTTCTACCAAGAAGATAGGTTTACCAGAAATAAAACCAAGTTCAATGAAAGTCAATTTAAAGTCACCTCTTGTAATTACATTACCTTCAACTTCAGATTCAGAAGTTTCATTAACAACTGCTTCCAAAAGTGCTTTACCATTTTCACTAATTGCTGTAGCTTCAACCAATAGAGGGTCAGCAACTGCATTAGTAAATTTTGGAGTACCGTCAGCTGTACGTAAGTCACCATTGATACGACCGCCTTCATAAACAGTATCATAGAAACGATATTGTCCTTGTGGACCAGCAATAGGAACTACAGCTAACAAGTCAAGAGCGATTGTTTGAGCAGCTGTTTGCATTGCAATCGCAACAGAAGAAGCAACTGCGTCTGCAGAACCATTTCTTACACCTGAGAAACCATTATCACCATCGCTTGGGAATTGAATTGCACCTGCACCTTGCATTGTCATTGAAGGATTAAGTGATGGACCCCAGAATGCTGATTCTAATACTGGTCTAATTTTGTCTTCGTTGTCTTGGATAGCACAAAGCTTAGACATCCAAGCAACTTTCTGAGAATCTTTAATACCTGTAGATTCTTCAATAAGTTTACCCCATGTTTGGAGTGCTTTTACGTCATTTATTTCCATTTTTAAAAATTTTAAAATTGATATTTATATTAACTCTGTACTATAAGTTCTTTTCTTTCCTATAATGTACATATTATTTATATTTTTTAAATTTTGATTAAAATCCGTATTTCATACGTCTCATAATTTCGTTCTTGATATTATCTTGAACGTCATCAGTACGTATGTTTTTGTTGCTTGACTTCAAAGATTCTTCAATGAATTTTTTAGTGTCAATCGGTTTTTCTCTAAAATCACGAGTCATCCAGAATCTTTCAGCAGTAGCAACATCTTTAATCAAGAATAATCTGCTTTCTTTAAGAATTTCTTTCTTTCTTTCATCTGAAAGTTTTTCCCAAGATTCTTTATATCTGTCAGGCATAAAGTTAACTAGATATTGTTCAGATTTAATCTTGTTATTTTCTGTTTCTTCAATTTGACGCTGTTCATTAATTTGTTGCTGTGTTTCAGTAACATTTTTAATATTTTGAATAGCTTCAAATATTTGTTTCATTTCAGCATCTTTTTCAGTCTTGGAAACACCTTCGTTAATTGAACGAACTTGTGATTCCAATTCTTTTATTCTGCTTTCATAAACTTCGCAAGTTCTGTCAAGAGCTTCAGTTTGTTTATTCATTGATTCAATGATTGTTTTACTGTAAGCATCCAACTGATCTTTAGTCACGGTATTTTCTGAAATCATTTTGCTGTAAGCATCGAGTTGGTCTTTAGTTACTGCATTTTCTGAAATCATTTTGCTGTAAGCATCGAGTTGGTCTTTAGTCACAGCATTTTCTGAAATCATTTTACTGTATGCATCCAACTGATCTTTAGTTACGGCATTTTCTGAAATCATTTTGCTGTAAGCCTCTAATTGACCTTTAGTCACAGCATTTTCTGAAATCATTTTACTGTAAGCTTCCATTTGTTCTTTAGTAACAAAACCCTCATTATACTTTTTCAAATAACGAGTATAATCGTCAATTTGTCTACGTAACAATTCTACTGATCTTGATTCTTCTTCAATGGAAAGCTCAGTTTCTTCTTTAGGTTCACCTTCACAGTCATTAACAAGACAATATCTTACAAAATCTGATAGTTTTTCTTTATCATCTGATGAAATTTTCATGACTGCTATTGTTTCATCATCATTAGTATACTCTACTAATTCAGCTTGACAACCAAATTTATCAGCTAAATCCAAGGCTTTAGCTTTTGCTGTAATTTCTATAGTATTCATATCGTATGAAGTTTCTTTATTTATATTTTTATTATCTGGAATTTCATTTTCATTTACTGAATATACTTTTGTATTTTTACTACTTAATGACTCACAAAATACACCTGGTTTTTGTTTTGATGTCATATAATGCAAAGCATTTTTCAATTTAGGATTATCATCTCTTGACTCATTTACAGTATGTAAAATTGCTTGTTCAAAACCAGGTTCAGCAACTAAGTCATATGTTATTAACTCTTCAACAATAACATGATTACCTTTCATAGAACCAATAGCTCTTGAGGATATATGTAAAGGAACACCATTTTCAACAAGTGTTCTTGCTATACGTCCACTTGGTGTATTCAAAAGACGAATTCGTCCTGTAACAGTATCTGTCTTTTCATCATACTTCAAAGATTCAACCATATGAGAAACATTCTTATAAGATACATATCTTACATTATCAGGATGTTCAAGCTCACCAAGTAATTCTTTTGATTCTATTTTTGGTTGAAGCTTATTCATCTTTTCTATGAAGTTTTTGCTATCATAGATACGATTGTTTTTATTCGTTATACCAAACTTAGTAAAAACACCTTCTAGAAAAATCACATCTTGATTTTTATCTATCTTACAAGCATTTTCGCTTAAACTTTCAACTAAATACTTACTTTTTTCCATTTTAAATAATTTTAAGCATAGTACGTAATTGACGTACTTTCATTTTTATTATTTATATCTATTTGAATTTGCATACATACATCATGTTCCCACGTTAAAAACTTGGTATTTACTTTATATGTTACATTTTCAGTTGAATACACATATTTATCTATTTCATTCTTGATTTCAGAAGAGATTACCTCTTCAGAGAACGTAGTCTTGAAGAGGTAATTTTCTAAATTGCATCCAAAATCACTTTGAAGTAAAACATCTTCTTTATCTGTTAGGAATAACATATTTAGCTGTTGTATAACTTCAGCTATTTCTGTATTTACCTCAATCAGATTACTCTCTGTTGAGACATAATTAGAAGGTAATATGTTAAAATCCCTAAGCATTATTCACCAGATGACAAAGAAGAAATTACACCTGTACGATATACTGTCACTCTATTGTTAATCTTTTCAAGACCTTTAACCAATTCAAGACCAACATCAATTACACCAGTATTCGCATCAATTAACTCATCAGTATTATTTGATTTGTTCATTACAGTTTTATAATCGTAAATACCTCCAGCTTTCTTAACATTTTCAAGGAACGCATCTACAAGACTTTTTATTTCAGTTCTTGTATTTTCATCGTTATGATATGTTCCGAAAACATATCTCTGTAAAATACCTTCAATTGTATAAACGATATAAATTAAAGTATCAGTACAATGGCAAGAGCTTAATGATGATTTAGGAGTTTGTTTTGCAGTAACATTACCGTAAATCATTGCATTATACTTGTCAGTATGAATAATACTGTTGAATCCGAATGGTTCTAACCAGTCTCTGTTATCTTCCGTAATAGTTGATTCAGTACCAGTTATGCCATCACCAAGAACACCTAAATCTGCACCTGCTACAATATACCATGGAAAATCACCTTTAGCATAGTACAAGTTAGATACTGCAGCGGCAGGTGGAACTGTTTTTTCTATACCATTATCCATAATTGTAACATATGGATAAAAATATGCTGAAAAACTTGCACCTTGTTCTTCAGTAGGCAATGAATATCTGAAATTAGCAGCCAATTGTGGATTACCGCCCTTACTGATATATTCAGATGAAATTGCGCCATTGCTTGTTCTGAATACAGGATTTGGATAATTCATAGATTTGAATTCCTTAATAGAAGGACCATTCAAAATACCGAATGATATTCTTTTTTGACAAATCTTAGTAAATATGCTCTTTGATTCTGGTTCAATACCATTACCAAATGTATCAACTAAATATCTGAACTGAATAATATTCTTATCGGTAAGAGCTTTGTACAAATTAGTAGTTGTTGAATCTGGACTAAGAACTTCTAAGATATTATTCTGTTGTTCATTCAAGCTTTTATTACCATCAATACCCTTACCTGGAATATGAGAAGCATTCAAAGAGAAACCATGCAAACATTTCCATTGTAATGTGTCACATAATTCATCAATTGTCTTAACTTTCAAAATACAACTATAAGATTCTTCTTTATCTTCAGCTATCAATAATTGATCATAACAAATTATTTTCTTATATGATATTGTGCCTTCAGAACTTTCATGTTCAGGATTAGCAGTTATAATATTAACTGAATAAACTCTCGTCAATCTGTTAACACCATCTTTACTACCAACTTTTGACACAAAATAATCACCAACTTTTACATCAGTATCTTTATCAACAAGAATTTCATTTGGATTCAAAGAAATATTGCTAAAGCTGAATGCCTCAATAGGTTCGAACATTTTACTTTCATTCAAACCATTAACATCATATGACAAGAAGCTGAAAGAATCCATTTGTTCAGATTCTTCTTCATTGTCAACATACTTAGCAAGATTATGTCCAATCAAGTCGATATTTTCAATTATAGTACCGTCTTCAGTAACATTAACATCTTCTATCAATTCTGTATTTTCATAACAAATGACACCTGTATAATTTGTATCATCATTAATCAATTTTTGAATCCAGATATTAACACCTAATTTATTGATAAAGTTAGGAATCAAAGAACCTGTATAAGATGCGAGAACACTTACTGAATTAAGGTTCAAGAATTTTGTCAAGTTTGTATCTGTAGTATCACCCGGATTTACTTTACGTTTGAAACCATCTTCTGTAAAGTAATTTTGATATGTTATATCAGATGTAAATCTGTAATAAGGATTTTCTTTATCCTCATTTACAACTGTATAATATTTTTCACCATTATCACCTGTAATTGTACTAATTTGTTTACTTTGATTGTATGCTTTACCAAAGTCACCTGCTACGATGTAAACATCTACAAGATAATCTGAAATAATTGATGTAGGATTCAAGAATGATGGAATTTCATCTGAACCATACCAATCTTTAACAGTCATATTATAGCCTTGTCTGTTATATTCAGATGCTCTCTTTACTAAAATACTTACAGGTTTTTTATTAATGTTAACCATATTCAATATTTGTTTATCAATATGGTTTTCATGCATTATTCCATTATCAGGTAAAAATCTTGATAACGAATAACCATATGTTTCAGAATCAGGAATCCAGAATATAGATGTATCATATGTACCAACTAATGGAATTGTACAAATAGTACTGTTGTTAACTTCTGGAGAAACACTGAGTCCAGTTGTTTGTACTTGATCCTCAACTTCATTCACTTTCAAAAGGTTCATAACCAAAATAGAACTTTTATTAAGAGCCATTTTAGCCATTCTATGAAAGTAACTTCCTGATTTTTCAAGGCTTCTATCAATATCACCAAATAACTTTACAAAGTCTGTATAATTATTGACTAATACTGGACGATTAACTGGTCCTTGCTTAGAAAAACCAATCAATAGTCTTTGTCTTGTAGGTTCAACAGTATTATCAACAGCTGACTGACTCTTATCTATGATAAGTGTATAAACACCAGCTGAATTATGTTTTAAAGATGAATCTATAGCCATTTTATAAAAATTTTAATATTCGTTAAATTATTTTACATTTTATTAAAAGTCAATACCCTTCGTTTCAATTGTATTCAAATCACATTGTAACTTGAATTGCAAATCAGCAGCAGAGTTATTAGGCTTAGTATCAAAATCACCCATACCAGTAGGTTGGCCTGTTGGGAAACAAATCTCGCAAAAGATATTTCTCCAAATTGAACCATCTCTATCATATTGTTGTACTATCAACGACCCACAATAATCAATTTTTAAAGACGTTTGTGCTGTTCTTTCATCATATATCATACGATACCATTCAAGGATTGTATTATATATGTAGTTTTCATGTTGACGGTTCAAGTTTTGAGTCATATCAATAGTAAGTTCTACAGATGTTTCTGTTGGAAGACCAGCATAAGAACGAGTTGATTGATAAAACTGTTGTTTAATAACAGGTGACGTAGGATATAAATTATCTAGACCTGAAATCTTTGAAATATGCTCAATAAACAAATTATTTTGACCTAATTGAGAAGGCAAAATTATTGTTGCATCAGAATATGACGTTACGACTGGTTCGTATTTTTCCCTTGACGCCGTAGAATTTCTAAAATGATGAAGTCCCATAACTTTTAAACTTTATTTTTTATTATTTATATTTTTATAATTTATAAAGCTATCCAATATGTATTTGAATGGTCAGCTTTTATTTCTTGTTCTATTGCCTGTATTTCTGATTGTCCTTCATTTGCTATCGCATCTACATTTATTGTTGTATCACCAATAAGTTTTCCACCAAACATAGAAATAACTCGTCTTAATTGTTTCTTGCATTCAGCTACAATATATCTTTTGAAATACGGATCACTAAATAATGCACAGTCTTCAACAGCAGTACAGACATCAAGTACAATATCAGTTCTTGGCAATTCACCTGTAAAGGTAAGTCTGTTTGTAAGCCTGTTATAATTATAACCTATTGGATGTTGAAAAAGTCTTTGCATTTGATCAAAGAAACTTGATTCTATTACCCAATATTCAAGACCTGTTGCAGCAAGAGCAGTTCGGCCATAACTGTAAAAATCACCATTAAAAGCCCACCAGTCATTTTGGTTTCTATACCACCTGCTTCCACCGCTTTCACCATTATAATTTCCAAGTTCATAAATTCCACAAACCGAAATTACATTTGTAGGCAATATCAATCGACCTCTTGTAGCTGTACTATCCGTATTTTCATCAACTGATTTTTTAAATAGCTGGTTATGCAAGACATTTGCTCGAATTGCGAAATACTGTCTTTCAACAGCATCTTCATATATTCTATAAAATAATTCTTTTGTATCTTTAATAACGTGTACTATAGCTCTTTCAGGTATGGTAAACGGTATCATACAAGCTACAGACATTTCTTCTTGAATATCTTTTATAAAGGCATTAAGACAAGCTATATTGTCATCTGTGGCATTACAGTTGACAGTACTCATTTTATCTGTGCTCTTATCTTCAAAAAAATCAGTATAGCTTGCCATGTTAACATAATTTTAATCATTTTCTTCCGGTAACTGAATTCCCATTAACAAATTCTTATACCCTCTTTCATCTAAAAATACCTCTAAATAATCTTCAGAAGTTTCCAACTGAATTATTATTGCATAGTCATTATTATCAAACTGTACATGCAATGTTGGTTTCAGTTTAAATGTATAGTTAGTTGTATCACCAGATTTATTGATAACCATAATAACATTATTACTGCTATCAATTTCTGTTTTTATAGTATCCTTTTTATCAAAGTCAAATTCTTTCAAAATTTTCCATTCTCTATTGAACTGTAAAATTTTATGAATAATGTATATATTATTATTGTCTTTGACAAAGCAATCCTTAACATCTAAAAGACTAACTTCGGTGTAGTCTTTTATATCTGACATAGCCGCTTCTACTATATATTCCTTAAATGTCAAAAACTTATTTTTCATAATAAAATTATTTTTTAATCTCAACAATCTTTGAATCTGTTAAGCTTATGTATGGATTCTTTTCATTAATATTTATTTGTGTCAAAATATGCTTCTTTTGAAATAAGCATAAAGGCCAAATCTTTTTAGGCTTTATAGTTTCTTTATGATTGTAATATGTGATATATAAATCACTTTTTACATTTATGTCAGATGTTAAAAGAGAATCTTCAAAATCAAGACAAATTTCATACCAAGCATAATCTCCATAACAAGTATCAGTTAAAGTATTCATATATACCGTATCAGTTTTATTAAACTGATTTTCTATATACTCAACTTTTGTTATTTCTTTTATTTTTATTTTTTCTGTCTTTGAAATAGATTTTATAGAATCATAAAGTTCTTTCTCATATTTCTTTAATTCAGAAATTGTATAACTGAGACTGATTAAATTATTCTTGTCTGAATCAACTTGTGAATACAAAGCCTTCTGATTACTTATAAGTTCATTAATTTGACGATTCTGATTTATGATTTTACCTATAAAGACAAATAATACACAAATCAGAATTACTACGGCTATTGATAATATTGCATTAAATTTTTCTCTCATTTTACTGTAATCCAAATTCTTTCATCCTCTTTTACTTTCTTCAATTCAGCTATAAGTTTCTTTTCCCAATAAGCACTATTGATTAAACCGCCTACAACTTTATTCTCACCCACAAGCGGACATCCATTTGTATCTTTTACTGTATTTCCTCTGTGCATTCTGACACCAGAAAATGAATTAACATTTATAATCTCAGGTAGTATTCGTTTGAACTTAGATGAATATGACAAAATAACAAGATACCTTCCATTAGGTATAGCAGTCTCGCCATAAATTTTCTTTTCACCATTATCGAATTTACCATTCTTATTCAAGTCTCTGTCAGGATCTTCAAGAGTTGAACAAAAATAAGAACCATTAATATACAAATTTCCAATAGTATATTTTTCCTTTCTATATTTTCTGTCAAGTAAAAGTTCCATTCTATACTAATATTTTAATTACATTTTCTGTTAAAAGATAACCTCTTGGACTTGTAAAATCTTTAATTTTATAATCTGACTGTACTGTCACAAGAGCTATTGTACAATCAACAAAATTAGTATTTGATACTGCTTTATACTCTTCAAGATCTTTATCAACTTTACTAGTACGCATCATGTCCGCCCATTCACCATCACCAACTAAAATGTTAATCATTACAATAGGTGAATTCGCAGAGCTTGAATTTACTTTTTTATCTTTCAATTCAAGTATGTCATTTGTAGATTGTCTTACACATGGTCCTAATAATTCAGTATTCAAAATCATTGATGCTATACCTGCTTTCTCAAGAGATGCATTAGTTTTAAACTCTGGAATATCTTCAAGTTTTAATGGATATACTTTATTTGTACCGCCAAATGCATAACTTCTGTACGTCTTAATATTTAATACTTGTAATATAGGCATTAATGCTCCAATTATTGCCATATACTGATCTTGATTACCAAAAATAGATCCTGAAAAGTCAACATAAATATTCGCTGTACAAGTTGCAAGTGTATTCTGTGAAGAATACTTCCTTGACGGTAAAATATACTTATCAGCATTATAAATTAAAGACTTTCTTGGAAAAATAACTTTTGTCTTATACAATGACTGCCGTCTGTTAACAGTTTGGTAAGTTATTATTTTCTTTAATCTATTCTGTATTCTTTCAGTTGATACTTTACTCTTTAGTGATACTGAATTTGCAAAGTTTGTATCTTGAGGTTCTTCTCTATTATCAAGCTCATTCAAATCATCAATATCGACATTAAGAACTTCAGATTTAGACAATAATTCTTTTAAACTGTCAGGTATATCTTTTCCGACAGCCTTTAAAATATCATCCTCAGATTCGATTGTTACTTTATTGAATATTGAATCAGTCATTTCAGGATCTTCATCTTCACCTGCTTCACCAATGCCTCCACTACCACCTGAACCATCTAATTCGCCATCATTAGATTCTTCATCTTTATCGCCTTCACCATTCTCAGAAGATTCTCCACTTCCAGTTTCAGATGATTCTTCACCTTCATTACCTTCACCTGAACCTGAACCTGTTGAATTTCCTTCAGATGATTCTTCACCTTCTTCAGAATCTTTCCCACTTGACCCACCTGAACTACCACCTTCACCATCCTCAGAAGATTCTTCTCCTTCAGAACTTTCTGTATCTCCTTCTCCTGATTCTACATCACCTGATTCACCATCTTTTTCACTCTCACCAGATTCTCCATCTTTACTCTTATCAGATTCTCCATCTTTACCGTCTTTACCAGATTTCCCATCTTTACTATCTTCTTCACCTCCACTAAAATCCTTGTCATCTAGTTCTGTACTAGGATCTGTTCCTGGCATGCCATCTCCATCTTCATCTCCCTCGGAACCAGAGCTTTCTTTACCATCTTTTGATTTAGATTTAGATTTTTTACCGCCTTCTTCTCCTTCTTCTTCTCCTTCTTCTTCTCCTCCTTCTTCACCTTCTTCTCCTTTATCTTTATCTTCAGGTTCGGCTGAATCATCATCTGAATCGCCTGAATCACCGCCATCATCACCATCGTCAGATTCTTCATCGTCATTCCAATCATCAATAGATTTTAATACATCTTTTATGGCACTTACTTCTTTATCAGCTTTAACATCATCTTCTTCAGATTCATTTATAAACTGATAAAATGTCAATAAAGATTCTTCAACAGCTCCTGCTCCGTATATTCTTTTAATTTCATCTGTTAAAAGTTTTTTAGCTTTTTTCTTACGTTCTTCAAGTGTTATGGATTTATCCTTTTTAATAGCTTCTATCATCTTCTGATACCTTTTGACAATCTTCTCATACTCCATTCTCATAATACGGTCTTGAAATTCAGATTTTGCAATTGCTTCAAAGGGTTTAGAAGAATATTTTTCTAAGTCTACATAACCATGCAGGTTATCTCGAAGATTTTTCTCAGATGTATATTTTGAATTAACTATTGCATTATTAACTTCATAATCAGCTGCAATATTAAATATTCTATGCGTTTTTTGATTCTTGTTTATATTAAGGACTTTATACATTGGATCTTCACGTTTTATGTGAGCAAATAAAACATGAAGCATTTCATGAAATAACACTATTGCAACATTTGAATCTTTTTTTAATTCTCTTATTGTAAATGCAGGATTCATATATACAGCTTTACGCTCTCCTACACACATTGTAGGTATCTCATAAGTAAATATGAACTTAAATCCTGAAATAAGTCGAGTGAATTTATCAAGCTTATACTGTAATATATTTAAAGCAGCTTCAACAAGTGAAGCTGCCTTTTCAATTTCTTCTTTTCTACTAGGTATTCTTTCTACAAGAAACTCTACATTAGAATTATCCTTTGTAAGTGTTATCATGGTTGTAACTATCTATAATATTATTCAATATCTTCAAAACGTTTAAACAAAACATTTTTCATTGCAGGAACGTAAGGACATTTTGATATTGACTCTTTACTATTAACATCATAACCAAAATAATTCAATATACTGAATACTCCTGAAACTACTGAACCACCAGGTTCATTTTCTGGTAAATTAGAAACCAAGAATCTACACATATTTTCAAATTCCTTAGCAGGCATTTGTTTTTCTTTAGTATATCTTGATTTAATATTATTTTGAAGAATTTCAAGTATTTGAGGAGTTGAAGGTAATTTAAGACCATCAATTTTCTCATTTAATTCACCTGAAAATACATTCACTGCATTAAATATTTGCTTAGAATTTGAAACACCTGCATTTGCTTTATAGTAATCTATAAAATCTTGTGCCATTTCTGAACCTACTGCACCGGCAAGCTTTCTTAATAATGTTGCTTCAGGAATTTCAACATAACTTGAATAACCTTTTTGTTTACAGTAATCATTCAAGTGAATAATTGCATTAGACCAAGAACGAGGTGATGGGAATGCAGCCTCAGCTCTTTTATCCAAAAATGCAGTTCTTGCTTCTTTATCAAAGTTGAACCAGTTCGTATACTCGCCATCAGCATTTGTTTCTGCTGACAAGAAATTTAATGTTGTTTCATCAAATCCATGTTTTCTAGCCCAAGTTGTCCATTCAGCAAATGAAGGAATAAACTGTATTTGACAACGGAAGCGGTTCATCAAAGCACCTGGAGCATTTGACCATTTTTCTTCAACAGCTGCATCGTCCAAAGGTCTATTAGTACAAGCCATCAAAGACCATTTACTACCTAATACTGAAGAACCAAATCTTCTTTCACTTAACAATGTCAAAAGTTTATTGAAAATATCAGGATCAGCTCTAAACAACTCATCAAGCATTATCAAACCACCATCACCTGTATGTTCAAAGTGATTCAAAGTACCGTCTTCGTTGTAAATAGGCATTGTTGAACCATTTGCGATGTCGTCAAGGATTTTATCAACTTTTGGATCACCTGTTGGTTCATATACTGGAAGAGCTCCGTTTTTAAGTGCATCTGCACATTTACGGATTTTAATATCAAGATATTTTCTATCAATATCTTTTGTATCAATACCTGCAGTATTCATATACTCTTCAACAGTTCTTGTATCAGGAAGAGGTATTGATAATGAATCAGAAGCCAATTGAGAGCAGTCAACAATCATCAATGCCTTCATTTTCTTCGTATCACCCTTTGCTGTTTTATTATATTCTTCAACAACTGATCTAGGTATTGAAGATTTACCAATACCAGGTGCACCCCAGACAAGAATAGGCTTAGCTGATTCTTTACCAGGATTTCTGAGTTGCCAATCAACTTCGTCAATTAATACATCAGTTCCACCTTCTTGATATTTTTCACGAAAACCACCTGATGCAGCAGAATAACCTCCAACTCCTCTTGCTTCTGTTAATGCAAGCATTGCAGCAAGGTTTGTCTTTTCATTATCTGAAGCATAAGTTTCAAATACACCTGACTTATTAACTTTAATTCCAGAAGAACCTGCGATAGGATCATTTGTATCTGCTTGTACGGCTCCACCTTTACCAAAATTTTTAGCTATTGTAACAGGAGATACGGCACCGTAAGAATTACCTTCACTATCAAATATTGCAAATACGTTATTAGTTATAAACATTGCAGTCTTTTTGAAAAACTCCAATATTTTTTTACCAATATTTTTTAATGTATCAACAACACCTTCATTTATAGGTTCATGATGACGTGATCTGTTTCTGTAATATTCTCTATTTGATTCCATTCTTGAACTTTTATTTTGGCTTTCTTTCAAGAACTGCGAAAATGGCTTCAATTGAAGACTGTCATCAAAATTAATATCCATATCTTTTAATGATTGCTCAATATCTTGTTTATAAACATCTTGCATATCAATTTTAGGCATTAATGTTTTATTTGCATATATTGCCTTATTGTATACCCATTCTTTAATTATCTGCTCTTGTTTGAATGAAGAATACTTAAACATATTCTTAAATGACTTACAAGCGCTTACATCCCAGTTTTTAATAGAATCATTATTAAAATCTGCTTTATAAAAACAACCATTCATACTAGTTGCTTTTGACGTATTAATACCGCTCAAATCAGCATTAGGAATTGTTAAATATGCAAACATTGCATCAAAAATAGTGACATCAGAAAAATCAAGCAGTTCCGTGAATACTTTAAATTTAGATGTTCTATTTTTAAATTTCTTCACAGCTTGATCATAGAGTACATCAACGTAAATGATAGCCTTATCATTTGTCATTTTTATCTTCTGATGAGATTTTATGGCAGACACGATTTCAGTAGAAACTTCATTTTTCTCCTGTTTAGCTTTTTCTTGTTTCACATCATCGTCTATACCGTCATCGTCATCATCGTCTAAATCAGAAAATGCAGATTCATTCATTCCATATCTTGAAATGAATTCATCATGTAAAGCTTTTCTATACGCTTCACCACTATATCTTTCTATTTTTTCGTCAAATAAAATCGAGAAATCCATAATCATTATACATTAAATTTGAAATAATCAATCATTTGTTCTTCAGCTAAATCTTCTGCACTCTTTACAGTATGTGCAAACATCTGAGCGTTCAATGTGTTTTTCCACATGAAATCCTTGTCAGGATATTTTCTCATACTTGTACCAACGGCGTCAAGCATACTATAATTAACTTTACAAGTATATACAGTATCACCTGACTTGTCTCTTGTCATCTTATTTTCATTAAGAGCTTTTTCAACATAAGTACAGACTTCTTTCCATCTCCCTCTTGGAACTACTGTTTGTTCATCAGGAACAGATGTATCATCCATTTGAGCTTGATAAGTATCTTTTATCTTTTTCCATAAAACTTTTGGAGCTGGATATAGATTTATAAAGTTAGCTCTTCTTCGAATAGAGTCCCATTGCTTATCACCGGATGCTGCTTTAACTTCATCTTCCAAGTTATTTTGAGAACTATTGGTAATGATAATTACAAGACCGTGGAATGCCAATTTATCCGGTAATCTTTCAACAATATTATCGGCAATCTTCTCTCTTTGGACATTCATTTGTTTTTTCAAATCATCAATACCCTTTGCCATATTTTCAGCATCAAGCAATCTACCAGCATCTTGGTATTCTTTTAGTTTCTTTTCGTAATCAGACATTTTCTTTTTCAATGCCTGCCATCTGGAATTAACTTTCAATTCATCATCTATATTACCAACTTCTCGATAATAATTTAGACGTCTGTTACTTGATGTATGATATGATCTTACACCTGTTGGAGCATCAACTGTAGAATCAGAAGTATCCATCATGTGCTGCCAGAATGCAACTTTATTTGCTGAGTTGAATATGTTAGACATATCATCCATTATAATCAACTTATCAGGATATTGTGCAACCATCTTATACAAGTTTGCAACAGTAAGACCTTTTGTACCAAGCTTTACATAGTCGGTACCTTCACGCATACCTTTCTCAACAAGAATTTTCTGCATGGTCCAAGTTTTACCGATACCAGCATCACCGGAAATAATCATCAATCTCTTGAATTGCTTTCTTGTTACATCGTCCATAGTACCTTTTACGTACTCACACATTTGTTCAGTAATCAATGCAATTGTTTCAAGAGATTCATCATATTTTTTAATCTGATTTTCATAAGCTTCTTTAAACTTATCTTCCATTTTAATTGGTGCTATATCAACAGATACATCTTCAGTAACTGTCAAGCCTTCAGTAGTTGAAAGAGCCATTGCTGCAGGAGCTGTAGTTCCAGGCACTGGATTAGAAGCACCACCTGACGGAACTAATGCCGTATTCTGCATCATTTTTGACAAATCATACCACATTGCATCAGCAGGTTTTTTATTAGTGCTGTACAATTTTGCAAGGTTCGGATCTGTTCTGATAATCTGTGTACAAAATGCCTGAAGATTAGGTTCTTTCTTAGCTCTATCCAATATATCAGGAGCAATTTGTAATAATGTTGTCATTCTTGGAGACATCTTAGCTTCAGATATTGTTCTTGATTCATTAACCATTACATTTTCTATAGCATCAAAAAATGCCGTCAAACCAAGCTTGTTAGTTTCAAATTTATAGTCAGCGACATTCTTACCAAATGATGTTATACTTTTCTTAAATATATAAGCCCTAAAGTTTTGATTATTGTAGTCAAAGAATATAATTTTATCTTTTGACTCTATAACGGCATACTTTATTCCGTCAACCAAAATAAATCTAGGAAATACAACAATACCTTTAATTTTATTAAATATTATTGATACTGCCTTAGATACAATTTTATTTGATGAAACAAGATCTTTCGTTATAAGATTACTATTGATCATAGCTTTAAATTCTTTAACGTCACTTGGATCACCTGATTGAACTTCAGTACTTATATCATCTAATACCTCTGTGCCTGCTTCATTAGACTCATTAACTAATTTAGCTTCATTTAAAAATTGCTTAAAAATACTCATGACTTTCGTTTTATATAAATTATTTATGATTAAATAAATTTAGGCTTAAAATTACTATTCATTTCACAACCTAAATCAAACATATCGTAAGATTTAACATTTCTTACATTCCATTTTGAAATATCTTGATTGAAAGAATTAGCATTTTCAAACATACTTTCCATACTAACAACCTTACTGACATCCCAATTAGATATGTCACAATTGAATTTCCGACATCCATAAAACATATTATTCATATTAGTGACATTACCGGTATTCCACTTAGAAATGTCACCATTGAACTTATATGGATTTTTTAATGGATTTTTAAACAAAACATTAAATACATTAGACATATCATCAATTTCAGATGTATCAATGTCATTAAAATCTCCTTCATTTCCTCTTTCATCAATAAGTTTATCAAGAAGATATGATAATTCGATATTATTTTTTGGATGATACATTCCATCAGAACCAAGCTGTAAATACTCAGGTTCCTTTCTTGCCTCATTTATGACTTGTCTGAATGTCCTTAAATTTTCCATATTATTTCTTACCTCCTATATATGCGCCAAGAGCTGTCAGGAATGCACGTGACGTAAGCATATCTTTAAACACACCTTTTTGTACACCAAGAGCATTTGCAATACATTCTCCAAGTTTTGGACCGATTGTAAAACCAAGTACACCACCTGCAACTGCTCCAAGAACACCTTCTTGAATAAGTATTGATTCATTCACATATACAGTATCTTTAAACTCAATCTGCATTTTCATCACAGATCCGTCAAAGTTAATTTCTATTTGTGAAATGTCATATCTTTCAGAAAGTTTCTGTCTTACTGCATCTTCAACTGATTGAGGATCAAACTGACTATTAAATCTATATTCGAGATTTAAAGTATAATCATAATCTGACAAAAATCCTGGTTCACCAGCAACATCTGCTACACCTAAAGTTTGAATAGCGTCTACAATATCTTTATGAATCAATTTAGGAATCACTGACTTATGTTCTGTCATGATTAAAGAACTGTCATAATACACAGTAACTTCAACTTGGCTAAATGTATCATCATACAAGAAAATTACTTTAGAAATTCTTGAATCTTTACTTGTTAAATCCTCTAATTCTTGTTTAAGCGTTTTAATATCGTCTATATTAGTAAGTACTGCAGATATATATTCGCTATAGTCAATGTCAATATCTTCAAACTCTACATCGCTTACTTTTTCACAATGTTTTTGGAATATTTGAAGGACTCTTGCTCTTGTCTCATTAGAAAGCGTATTTAGGTTTTCAGCTATTGTACGTTTCTTTCTTTTTCTTCTATTGTTAAATAATGCATCAGCTGATCCATTTCTTTTTCCAGAAAAACCATTATCACCTCCTTCAGGAAATTGTATAGGACCTGCACAACCTCCACCGTTACAATTGGTTTCAGCACCTTCACTTTGAACTTCTGATTTTACATCACCGTTTGAATCAAAGTATTTATCATATAGTGTGCTATAATTTTTAATTATTTCAAGATATTCATCTTTTGTAATTGGTACTTCTTGAAAATATACTTTTGTAACATTATCAAAGTCAAGCATATTAAATGCACCGTCTCTTTGAGCTGTAACATACGTTAAAAATTTCTGTCTTTCGTTTTCCATGTCAAACTAAAATTAAATAAGTTAGTAAACTAAGTATATTTATGTTTCTGTAAAACTATTTTGAAATATACATTTTACCCGATGTCGTTTTTACAACACGTAAATTAGTGAGTTCTACATTTTGTTTACTCTTCTCTTGTTCTTTATGCATCTTATCCATTTCTATTGCTGAAAGGCTTAATGCCTCTTGTACAGACTTATTATAATAATTTACATGATACTTAAATGTATACTGTTCTAATACAGGATGTTTTTGATAAATATCAGCACCGATAACAACAATTTCATTTATTTGGTATTCATACTGATATTTTGCATAAAGCCTTTGTTTTTCATCTATCAAAGTGTAATCTTTACCAAGGCTTTCCATCACATCTTTCTTACAGCCTTCAAAACTTTCATTACACTTATTAAATCCATTCCGTAATTCATTAAGCTTGTCAGTTAAAGGCATTTTAAAATCTCCAAAACTTATAACTTCAGATAGATTAAGTGCCTTAATACGTTTTGGAATATCTTTAAATTCATTTATTCGTAAAGACTCTACTTTTCTTTGCAACTCTTTTAATAACTTGTCTATTTCAAGAATTTTTGAACCTATCCGTATTAAGGCAATTGCTATCATTGCAAGTTTATTCAAAACATTGTCAACAGCAGAACCTATTACAACAGGAGTAGAACTTTGTGTAGTTGTATTTATAATTTCAACAATTAAGTCTTTAATTTCTTTATCAAGTCTTTCTATTAAGTCATCTATCTCATCACAAAGAACGTTTATGTAATTTGACCGAGACCCTGATGGACCTTTTATAACGTCAAACTTATAATCTGCTTTGACATTTTCGATAAACATATTAAAAACACCCTTATCGATATTAAATCGTTCTTTTATTTCATTTATCTGTGAATTGAAATCGTCTTTGACAACTACAAGCTTATTTTGTATTCTTTCAATAGTACGTCCAGCAGCAACCATTTCAGCTCCAATATTTGAAAGACTAAGACGATCTTTACAAGACATGTCTTTATTAATTTCTTTACGATTTTTATACTTCTCTTTCTCAGTTTCCATGAGGGACTGCAATTCCTGAAGTCTTCTTGTCCTTACATCAACCTCTTCTTTCATTTTTTCAGTAAGTTCGGCAATGGCTACTGCTGGACTTTCAGGTAATACAATATGGGTATTCTCAACAGCATCTAATATATCAAGACACTGATTACCAATACATATAATATTCCTTACTGTTTTATTAAGAATTGCCATTTTAATTTAGTTTACTAAATTATTATGCTTCTGGTTGAGGTTCTTCTTGTGGAGGTTCTTCTTGTGGAGGTTCTGGCATTGCCGGTTCTCCTCCACTTTCACCACCTTCCATACCTTGTTCACCACCACCTTGTTCTTGTTGAGCAGCAGCTTCAGCTTCTTTTGCGGCTGCAGCAGCTTTTTCTTTGGCTTTCTTTTTCATTTCTTCATTAAGTTTAAGGTCATTGTCAGACAATGTACTAAACTTACGAATCATAAATTCCATATCAAGATAACTTGTTTGATTACCTTCAGCATCAGTAACCTGTAAAGACTGCATTACAGATGATATGGCTTCTGCGTTTTTACGCAATAAATCTATCATCTTTTCTTGAAGGTATGTTGAATCTGATTGATATATAAGACTTAATGATGAAAAGAATTTTAAGTCATCTTTTATATCATCATCAAGACACATTTGAATATATATCGGTTTTATAAACAACATTTGGAATATATTTCTCAAACGTGCTATAAACTTGCTGAATCTGATTTCATCCCTAAAAACACCTTCAGTATTATACGACTGCTGTGGCTGAGACAGTCTATTAAATCTTGCTAAAGGTATTTTTGTTATTTGTTGAAATTTTTCGGCAAAATACTTAATGGCATCCATATTTGACAAATCAGGCCCTCCAGAATTATTAAGTACTTGAATCTCTGGTTTTTGACCATCTTGCTGAGCAAAGAATATTTGTTTATAAAATGGAAGCATTGGTTTTCCATTCGTTTTAATTTGTCCATTAGCCCAGTTAAAATCAACTTGTTCTGCATGGTCTGCTGCAACTTGTGCCAATCTTTGTCTACCTTTCTGATATGATGTTGAACCAACAGGAACTGTATACATCATCTTAAATGATGCATTTGTAACAGCAAATGTTATACGAGTTGATTCCATAATTCTTAAAATATTGAAAGAACGAATCAATCTCGAAACATAGCTCACATTGTCATCTTCATCAGAATATGTTATAAAGATTATTTCTTGCTCACACAGATCTTGATGAATAGGACGAAGCGTATTTATATCATATGTCTCAACAGAATATCTTTTTTCATGTGTTTCTCTGTCAAATGTAACTTGTACCTTGGCTGCATCAAGTTCTATAAATCCTTCAATAGTTTTTCCGTTTTTAGAATAAACTATCTGATACGCAATTTTACCATCTATGATGAATTTTCTAAAAAGCTTCCAAACTGCATCAGTGTTCATAAGTCCAAAATACAGTCTGAACTTTTCAAAATATTCCGTAAGTTTTTCTGATCTTTCTGATGTCAAATCAGTAATTGATGATTTTATATATGCAAATGATTCATCCTGTACAGTAGAACAAATTGATTCATCACAGATAATATCAAGAATTTCATCAATATCATCTTCTTTAGCATAGCTTCGACAGGTATCACGTAATGTATTAAAATCAGCTGGTTGCTGGTTATCAAAATTAAAACCTGTTTTTGTCATAGAAGATATTGATAGAAGCTTATCAACATCCTGCATATTGACAATATTAGTAGTCAAGTCATTTGAAAACTTAACTTTAGATAATTTCTTTCTTAAATAATCACTTGTCCTGCTACTTGATGACAAGTTAAATTCTTTATTTACAAAACCAGCCACTTTAATTCATTTTTAATAAACAATAGGAATCAAATTCCTACAATTATTTATAGAAATAAAAGAAGTGCCAAAATTCCTGATATACACAATAGTATGATAAGTATTGCCGATATAATCTTAAACACCTTGAATACTTTATATGAATCAAAATCTGGTTCATACTCTATATTAGGCGTAAATATCATATCATAATGTACAGCTATTGAGTTTTCATCATAATCCTGATCATCTTCATCTTTAAGATAAATCATAAAGTTATCACTTGAAATATCAACAAGTTCATCAAGATGATATGCCTTCATTACAGCAGCGAATTTATTAATATTCTGAATATAATCATTATTCGCTGCAGTTTTAAGGAATTTCGCACAATGTTCTACCTTTGATATATTAAATATCAAATCACAAGACCTTGAAAGACGTCCGTCATCAAGCTTGACAATATCATACCTTAATAAGTCCTCTTTGTTATTGTTATAAATTTTACTTACTAAACGATATGCCTTTACAACTTTAAAAATATTTCTCATTATTATAAAATTTTTACAGCAACAGTCATTGTAGATTTTTTAGGTATTGAAGTTATTTGCTTTGATTCTGTCAAATCCATAAATGGATGTTCCTCTGATGCCGCTTTCAACTCTGTTTCAACAGCTTTTCTTTTACTTGACCAAATCTCTTCTTCTTTCTTGACAGTGTTCCAATCAGCAGAAACTGAATAATCATATTTAACACCAACCTCTTTTACACATAATTCACAATTATATGCATTCTTCACATCACTGCAACAGTCAATTGCATCATTAACAATTTTTGCCTTAATAGAATCTAATAGAACTGCAGCCTTTGAAATATTTGTCCAAGCCTCTACAACACCTTCAGCATCTCCAGATCTGATTATATCAGATATTTTCTCAGCTTTTGCCTCTAATGTTTCCTTTGTATCTTCTTCAAGATTTAATAAATTTAAAACTTCTGAATTCATAATGATTAAATTTAAATTTAAATTATAAAAATGTTATTTCTGGTTTCTGTTTCAAGTCCTTTATCTTTAATCTGTAAAGAACGTTTAAGTCCTTATACATTACATAGCTTACATCAGACTTATTATTAACTTTTGTTTCGTGTCGATACCATTCATTCTCTTTTTCATAAACGAGCTTATGAACTGTATGACCCACTTTAAACATAAAGGATTTTCCTTCCTTTACTTTATCAAGTATGTTTTCAGACATTGTATGCATCTTTTATAGTTCCGGAATCATCAATATAAGAAGTTGAAATAATTGTTACGTCTTTAGGGTGTAGTTTGTTATATGCGGCCATAATTGAAAATGAGATTTGTCCTGTAAAGAATGAAAATGCGTTTCCCCGTGATATGTCATATTTTTTCCACATTTTCAGAAGCTGTTCAATGCTGTATTGTTCAAAATCCATTGCCTCATCATAATTCTTCTGATAATTTCTGGCATTTATTTTCTTGATCAGCAGATAAAAATATGACACGAGTTTATTGGACACCTTATCCTCTTGCTTACATTTCATAAGCTCTGCCGTGAATTCATCATTATTGATATACTGTTTCCTTTCCTGTTTCATCTTAAAAGCTCATTAACAATTATATGTGCAAATATAGTATCATTTTAATAAAATGTAAAGTATTGATGGACATTATTTTATCAAAATAACTCATGAGAGATACTTTCATGTTTTAAATCAAAGTTAAAAATAAGTGCTTCAACGACTGAATGCCTTCTCTCGGCAGTACTTCCGTTATAATAAAAATGATCATGCAGTGAGATATTAAATTTATCCCAATACTTGTCTATCATTTCATTTTTCCTAAAGTCATCATGGTGCCAAGTTGACATTATAAAATTCGCCTTTGTATTTGATAATGCGTCAAACAATTCTTTCTCGTCATCTTCTGTCCAATTATTGAAATAATTTGTATATCTTCCAAAGTATGGAGGATCACAATAAATAAAATCTCCTTCTTTGGCTTCTGCGATTGTTTTTAAAAAATGCTGGTTGTAAAATTTCCAATCATATTTTCTAACTGTATATATTGTCTTTTCAAGCAGGTTACAGATTTTAGTTATGTATGCCTGTGAAAACCTTTCAGGATTTTTACAAAAGGGAACATTCCATTCACCTTTACCGTTAAACCTCATCATTCCATTGAACCCGCTTCTTGAAAGAAATACGAAATCATACGAACTGTGGGTTTCATTAAATCTTTTACGGACTTCCCTAAAATAATCATATCCGTCATTACCGGCACTTGCAAGTTTCTTGCCTTCAGCCTCAAGAAATTCCCTCATCCTTTCTTTCGTGACTTCACCTGTATATATGTCATTATATAGCTTGATTATGTATGGATTTGTATCTCCAATAATTCGTGTACCTTTTATTTCCGTATTAAGTCCGACAACGCCTGTACCAAAAAACGGCTCTATCCAATTCACATTTTTATCTTTGCCCGATAAAGTAATGATGTCATTTATCCATTGTACAAGCTTGGTCTTTATTCCTTGTGATTTTATTACTGGTATTACAACACTCTGCATTTTATATAGAAATTATATTATAATAAACAACATTTACAACAAAAAATACATTTTAAAACATCTACTTAAAAATGCTGTATAACTAATTCATTTTAAGTAACTTACGTAGCTGGCGTCAACATATTGCTATATAACATATCACCTTTCTTATCTTTTTTGGAGATTTAAGGAATAAAAGAAATTTAATTATTTGAAAATAAATTCCTTAAGTATTTTTAAAAAAATTTCTTTTATAAAAATTTTATTTTTCATTATTTCATACATATCTTTGTCGTGTTCCAAAGAAGATTTTTGCAGACAGACTGAGGTAAAGTGCACAAAGATATCTCAGTCTGTCAAAAATTCTAAGGAACGTTGTTTAATTATAGCAAAAATATTTCTTTGAATAGTTCAAGCTTACATATTGTAAAGTCTCTGATAGATGCTGAAAAAACGCTCAAGCGTTCAAAACAGCCTGTTGGACAGAAATCAATTATAAGAGCCTATTCCTGTTCAATTTTTGAAAAAACCTTTAAGACTGAAAAAGATTTATATTCTAAAATCTTGGATCAGTCAAAGACTGTTCAAAAAGCAAAAATGCGCTTACAGACACTGCTTAATTTCGTAAGTTATGAGCAATACTGTAACTGGTCGATAAACAAAGGACTGACAAGGGCATTTCATTTATGCAGTAAAAGCAATCTTGTAAAATATCTGGTTGGTGAGAATGTCACAAGGTTTATAAAGCAATGCGAGGAAATAGGCTTGCTGAAATGTATAGACAACAGTTATTCAACCGGAAATTATTCAAAGCAATATGTCTATAACAAGCAGGTTGAAAAACTTATAAAGAATTTATGCAAGTCGCTTGGAATTGAACAAACAAAATCACCTAATTCGTACTATAAGGAAACTCATGAAAGAGTTGAAAGAATAAGAAAGAAAAATCCGGACCTCAAATTTGATTTTACAGACAAGACACTGATAGACAAGCGTTATACTGATGAAGAAATAATAGCAGGTGTCTATAACACCAATCCGGAACTGAAAGAATTTGATAAAATAGTTGAATATCTGAACGACAACTATTGCACAGGCAACAGAAAGATTAAATTTAACATCCACATAACAAGAAGCTCTTCAGGTAATGTAATTAAGATAGGAATCCGTTCAACAAGTTTCTTCTGCAACCTTAAAAAATTAGGATGCAAGGAAAGAATAATTGGAAACAGGTATAGGGAGGACGAACTTGAAAAGATATTTCCGCATGGCTATTTTGAATACGATTTTTGCTCGTCAATATACAGAATAGCATATTTTATGAAAAATAAGGTATGGCTTTCACCTGATGTGGATATATATGAAAAAATATTTGGCGATATGACTGATGAGGAACGACAGGCCTGCAAGACATTTACAATGCAGGTATTCTTTAACAGGTCGTCAAAACAACATTTCGCACGTACGTCGAGATTATTTAAGGAACATAATGCAAAACTTGAAAATAAAAATGACATCAAGCTGATTATGGAGCAAACAAGGTCAATGCTTGAATCAATCATAGGTGAGTTTTGCGGATCAAAGATTTTCTATTATGAATCATGCATTTATATGCTGCTGTTGTTTGAACTTTGTGAGGCAGGCTATAATATAGTTCAGATATATGATGGATTCTATTGCAATGACAGGTCGTTTATAGAATTTATAAATTCAAATATCGAACATGTTGCAAATAAGTTCTTGTCAATGAGAGAAAAATATGAGTACTGTTCTATTGCGGCCTAATTTTCAGGTTTATTAAACGGGCTGTTTGTTGTTACCGTTCCGTATGCTAATTCATAATATATTTTACCATCAACTGAATAAACAAGCGGAATGCCTTTTGAGTGGTTTTCATCCTGTACACGCTTTATTGCGTTGTTCCCTATTTCAATAATCTCCATAGACTTAAGATAGATCAAGAAATCCTCAAACTGTTTAACTTCTTTCATACTAGTAAAATTAGGGGATTAAATGAGTATATCAATATAAGTTATTTATATTGAAACAGTTTTGAATATAAAAATCAGCTTACATTCTAAAACTTGTAAGTCCTGCAAATCCGTCATTTTCAGATTTGTTGTCAAGGTTTTTTTCGTATTGATCAAACTTGTTTTCAGAATCAAGCAAGTCTTCTATACAGCTCCTGAATAGCTGAGTTTGTTCAAAAGCGCTTGCCTCAACTAAAGGCATTATAGTGTCGTCGTGGCTTGTAGCAGAACCATTAGCTTTATAGGTGTCTCCAACCCTGCAGAAACACTCAGCCTCTTCAACAGTCGCTTTATGATAAATGTTGAAGATATTATTTGAACACAATCTTCTGAACAGGACGCAATAGATTTGCTTATTCTGTGAATTAAGCCGTATTCCATACGTCATTGTATGCGTCAACTTGTTTGACTCAAACTGACATATACAAGATTTTTCAAACTCATTGTCGTCACCGTCTATTTGTAAAAGCATATTTGTGAAATATGAGCCATAGGTGTTCATTTCTATTATCAATACGCAGTTATCAATACCTATTGTCTGTACGACTATTCTATATAACAAATCAGCAGCTATGTCCAAGCTCGTGGTATTTGACCTGAATATGCCTACTTGGTCATACTCGTACATTTCTTCAAAATTAACAATACCGACAATATTTTCTTTCAGCTTCAGTTCAAGAATTTGGAATACTGTATAATCAGCTTTTCCTCCGCCACCTTCTGCAAGGTCTACAGCGATTAAGAATTTCTTTTTAGGATTTGCCAATTCGTCAATATCGAAATCCTCTCTCCATACCAAGTTACTGAAACCATCAACAAAATGGTCCTCAACAGCCTTTATGTCGCGATAGACGAATTTTTTTATAGATTTATTAAATTTCTCAAGGGTTGCTGAAGAAAGCAGCATATCGCCGCTGTTTGAAAAAACATTTCCATATTGCCTGATAAATTCATCTTCACCCAGAAGCTTGATTTGTTCATCCCTCCATTTATCATCATGTACATCCCACCAGTCAATCCTGCTTAAATGATATGCATTGGTTCCATTCTTCGCACCCTCACATATTTCATAGAATTTATTAAATCCGTTCTGAGTAGATGTTACAATGACTTTTGAATCAAGCATTGATGAAACGGTAGGTACGATGTTTTCATAGAATGCGTTCAACATGTGAGGTTCGACGTGTGCGAACTCATCCAAATAAAGTGTATGAATCGTATAACCGATAAATGATCTCGGTGTAGTAGCCTGACAAATTATACGGCATCCATTTTCAAATGTTATCGAATCACCTGATATGTATTTCACGCCCGGCATTAAGAATGGTGGAATTCTAAACAGAATTTCTTTTATCTTACTAAGAATTTCTGTTGCTGTCAATGCCTTATTTGCAGCAATACCTATATTCCTGTCAGTGTTGAAAAATGCCTCATGCAGTAAAAAGATACAAGATGTAGTTGTATTATGACTTAATATATTATTTGAATAAAACGAATGGTCTTTAGAATCTACAGTAACATCATACATAGAAATTTTATGGTTTGTTTTCAATATTGAACATACTTTTGACAAACCATTTTTAGTTATGACGTAATCATCAGTTGTAAGATCTTTTACAAATTTTTGAACAAAGCCTTTACAAAAAATTATGTGATTGTCAGCACATTCAAGCTTTTCACCTGATTCAAGGTTTAATATGTAAATTGTATATGGCTGTGTTTTATGTATATGCGTTATTGTATGATATCCATCATGTGACAATACTTTCAGTCCTTCACTACTAATGTCAACTGTATCTATAATCTTTTTTGAAATATCAGTTTCATCAAGTTGAAGATTTCGATACTCATAGCTTTCTATAAGTTCTATTAAGAATAGTATTATATTTTTTAAGGTTGATTTTCTATAAATCTTTAATAGTAAATTTTTAATAAATGATAAAAATGATTTATTTTTAGATTTATAGTATAAATCTTCAATTATAAAATCTTTATTTTTATCTAATTTATTTACAGTAATTTTGCCATTAAAAAGACATTTTCCTGCCTGACGGCATGCAATCACGGCATTGAAGCGGTATTTTTTATAATCTTTTAAGAGACGCTTTTGATAATCTCTAAGGACAGTAGGTTTGTAGCCTTCTGTTCCATGCATTATCTCACAATACTTTGCAAAGTATGTCACGTCTTGAGCGCACTTTGTAAATTCTTCAAGTTCCTGTTTTGTATATTGATAGACAATTTTAGGCTTTCTAATACCGATAATGTTATTAAGCCATGGTGACTCAGGAGTTATTTCACCATTGCTGTATTTCTCGTACCACTGTTTTATCTTTTCAGTAGACCAGACTAAATCATCATTTGTTTTCGGTTTCTTTTCAGCCATAATTTAATTTAATCTTAAAAATAATTTTGTTGTTTTATATATAATTTACACCAAGCTTGCCAGCTGTATGCAATTTGCAGTTATAAAACTACCTTCATTATCTTCGACAAGTGCGTCAATATATAATTTCTCACCTTTTAATTTTTCTAAATGTTCTTTGTCAAAACATACTTGAAATGCCCCGACATACTGTGATTCGCTTCTTTGAACGATTACAATATTTTCAGATTCCTCAGACTCTATATAAAGCGTGAAATCTTTTGAAGAAGATGTGAATGTTTCAATTTCATTATCTCCAAGAGGTTCAATCTGTGTTGCATTCACGGCAATTAAAGATGCACCTCCTGTAATTTCCAAGTCGTAGCTTTTTGCAAGATTTGAATCTTTATAAAACAGTAATTTTTTGTAAGGATCTATATTCAGTATTGCTTCAGGTGAAAGACGCTGGTCAGACTCACTTGATTCTGTCTGTAAAGGAACAAGTTCAATAGTATCCATATCAGATTCTTCAACATAGCCATTCCTGTCATATATTGCAAAGAACTTATACTCGCAATATTCATTTTTAAATTTAATAATAACTTTCTGAATATTTTCAATATCAATAGGTTTACCGTTCTTATCGACTAAATAAATTATGAAACAATATGAAGTTAATAACTTATAAGGCAATACCTCTATGTTAGGTACATAGAGGTTAACTACCTTTGAATCAGAATCTGAACTATTACATGTAACGTGTGCCATTATATTTCTAATGATTTAGAACTGTTAGACGAAATCAAGTCTGATAAAGCTGATGATATATTTGTATTTGTTACAGAAACATCAGTATCAGAACGAATGTATTTAGACCATACGACAATATCATATCTTCTTACTACTGAATTACTCATCCAAATATCTATACCGATAATATTCGCATAAATCGTATTCAATACGACTTTTGAGTACTCAGTATATGAAGAGCATCCAAGAATATGTCCTCTGATATAATCATTGCCTTGTGAGTCAGGAGCAGGCTTGTCAGAACTTGGATCTTTCGAAAAATTTACATTTGGATAACTTGTCATTCTTGACTGGTATATCAAAGGTATGTAAATTTTTGACTCTGTCGACAATATTTCTTTGTATGAAGATATTGAATCACCGTCAACTTGAATATCAGTATGTGTTATTGGAGACAAGAATAAGTATGAACCGCAAGTATTGTAATTTGTTTCAGATGATTGATTATCATTAGACATAAACTGATCTTCTGAAGAATATCCGATTTTATGTGTTGTCAGATATTGTTGGAATAAGTTTTCAGAAGATTCTGATTCTGAAGATTCATAAAGATTGAACAAGTCACCGAATCCATAAGTTGTTTGGATTCTAGGTATAATCAATGATTCTTCAGATACTTTACGTTTTGCAATTCGATTAAGATATTGCTGACGGTCTGCCATACCTTTTGTAGCTCTTGATACCCTTGTAGTTATAAGACTATTCTGAGACATTGCAGACATATTTGACGCCTTATATGTGTAAGTTCTTGGTAATCTGTATATTGCATGAAAATATGGTTCAATACTAGGATCATTGTCAAGATGACTTGTTGCATCATTATCTTGTTTATTATGTGTCAGATAATACATATTAGGTAAATGAGACCAGTCTATGTCATAACCTGTAACATCGCTGTACCTTGTCCAAGAAGGATTGTCATTTGAAACAGATGCAGCAAGATGTTCATCGTATCCAAAAGAATATATTGTATCGTTTTTTATATTATTACCTGCTGCACCTTTAAGGGTATATGTACCAGAGTTAGGTTTTCTTATAAGTAATGCCCATCTGTCAGCACCAAACAATTCACTTCGTTGCATTGTGCTTTCAGCATCAAGAATTCCATTACCATCATTCAACATCCATCTATTTGTTGTTTCATCAAATATGTCATTAGATGAACCATTTGCATACATATTAAATGAATTTGAAACATCTCTGAATCTTGCATATATGAATTGCCCTCTTTGTTGTGAAGACTGGAATAAATTCGGAGATGCTGTTTGGAAGTCAAGATAGTTTGATGACTTCAGGTTTATAGGAACAAGGTCATATCTACCCTTTGTATTATAGTAATTGTCATCAATAACATCTTCTCTTGCAATATTGTCATACAAGTCATATCTGAATGAATATGGTTTTGAAAGATATTCCATTGATGAAGCAAGTTCCTGAGCCTTACCAAAACTGTTAGGAGCCATTGAAAGACGGTTACCGTTAAGTTTTGATAGCAAACGCAATCTCAAATTAGACTTGATGCCTATACGAATATTATATTCTTTCTGCATTATGGCTCCAGCCTTAGGAAATATCGTTACCTCACAAAGGTCTTTTTTAGGATCACCGTTTTCATCATATTCAGTTACTGAAATTACTGCTGTATCATCTTCAATATTCTTATCAACCCATTCTTTATAGTAACCTGCAAAAATATATGTCTTTGAGTTTTCCTTTAAAGAATATACTGTACCATCTGAATCAAGCAGGTCAATTACAATTTCCTGTTGATTGTCAGTAATTCTCGCTATTATGGCATCAAGGTCATTTTGAATAGATGTAAGCTTTTCAAACAATGTAATAGGTGTTTGTTCAGCAGTTACAAAACCTGAAGCGATTGAATCAGCTGAGTGTGCAAAATACTTTGAATTATCTGCAAATGATGAATCCAAGTGTTTTGTAACATTTTCAGATTTCAATATAGAATTAACCTGAGATGTTATAAGGTCGAATTTATTCTGTTCAATATAATCTGCATTTATAGATGACGCTACAACAGAAGGATATTCAATAATTACCGATTCAGACCAAGCAGATATAAGAGGATTTGCAGGATAACCGGCTTCTGATACTGACGCAACTTGAATCTCAACTTTTTCACCTGAAGTTATAGCAATGTCTATTTGGTTTATGTCTATGCTTTCAGCATTAAGGTTGTCAATATCTTCCCAATAATACATACCTGTAGCTGTGTCCAAACTTCTTTTACGAAGATTTGTTTCACCTTCAACCCAAGATGAATATATAGCTTTTTTCTTATTACCTTGATCATCAACATATTCATATTCATCATTAGGGTTTGATTTGTCATCAAGTGACAAATATCTATATCTGTATTTAAAGCGGATAATCTTCTGCGTTCCTGAAGGAGTTACTTGCTCTTCAGGAACTTGCCAGAACCCTCTTACATGATATTTGGCTTCATCAAGATAAGTTGAACTGTTTGCAAGAGCAGCAATTTCATTTATCACTGAGTTAAATGATTCCTGATAACTGTCTCTTTTATCAATAGCATCATTCAATTCTTGCTCAACAGCAGCTCTTGAGTTGGCTGAGTCAAATATTGATGTTTGAATAGTTTTATTAAGGTTATTAATTTTAGAATTCAATGTTTCAAGTTCTGAAGAAATTTGAACCTTATTGGCTATAAGGCTTTGCATTTTTTCAGTTGATGATGATGAATTCTTTTGTTTGTTTATTTGTACAACCCTGAAATTTTCTTGCTGCAGGATTGGTACATTAGGAATTACACCGTCAGCTATTGTTGGATAAAAATCCTTAGACATGGATATAAGCATTTTACCCACATCTATGACATATTTTCCATAAAATGACTGTAAAGTCTCAGTCTGACCTGATTGGTTTATATACGTCAAGTCTGATGTGTAAAAACCGGTGCCTGGTGAAAATTCTGAAGCAGCGATATGAGAATCAGGATCAATAGGCTTGATGAACACTACGCAACATTCATCATATCCTATTGGAATTTCAGCTTTTACTTCATCTGATTTTTCAGACGACATTCTAATAACATTTTCACCTACAACAAGTTCTTCATATCCTTGAATAAGCTTTACCCTTATTGCAAGACGTGAATTGTCAATGGCAGTTATCTGATATTTTGTAGAAATCGCTGTATCGTTTATAACCTCAATTTCATCACCGACAGATAACGTCATTGAATTTTGATAGTCTGAATTATTGTCAGTATATTCAAACGTGTCAAGTATGTATTCTTTATCGTTTACAGTATATTCAGTATTGTTTATAGTTCGTTTTACCTGAATGTCATGTATTTCAGTAATTGAAAAATTACCTGTAAAACGTTTCTTACGCATAGGTAGTTTTCTTTCTTCTGAATCAAGGATATAAGTCATCTTATTTTGAATAAGCGTATATAAAAACGACTTATAGTCTATATCAGACTTACCTTTGAACATAGTGTCAAAAACAGTTTGCTGTGCGCTGTTCTGTATTTTTAGAATATATCTTTCAACATATACTTCTTCTATATTCGCTGGAACTTGGCCTGTTATGTCGATTGTCGCAAATAACAAAGGATTTACCAAGTCTTCAAAGAACCAGTTATTCTTAAATTTGAATTCAGTTATTGAGTTTACATTCTTAATAGTCGGTGCTTCGCTTGGAACTTTTGCAAGCATCAATTTTCTATAAGAGCCATCTGACAAACGTACGGTACTGCCACTGCCAGCATCGACATTCTGAAGAGTTTTTAATGTATTGTCAATTCTTTCAATAGCTGAAAGAAGATAACCGAATGATGGAACTTTTATAATTACAGAGCTCTCAGGATTTTCTGGATCTTCAACTTCAACAGATACTTCCTGAGACTGTGAAGACACGGCGTCAGAAATGCCTTTATATATTGAGGCTGAATTGTTTGACTGAGCAAGTATCTTTTCAAAAAGTTTCGATATAGAATTTGTATACATTGTATTGACCTATTTATGCTAATTTAATTTATTTATATATTTATATCAGAACTTGAAAACATTATTACCTATTATTTCAAACTTCTTTAAGAATACGTTATTTAGAACGCTTTCCTGTCCTGCTCTCTTGCGGACTTTAATGCATTTTGAAATTTTTGTATATTCATTTCCGTTAATATCAGTGACAGTAAGCGATACAGAATACTCATCTTCATCTTTGAACATATGTACAAAGAATTGATTATCAGTACTGTAATCTACATTACTACCTTTATAAACTGTCCATCTGTAAGATTTAACACCTGCAATCCTTGAAAGGTTTGAAGAAAGTACTATCCAAGTATAAGGACGGACAGTAACTCCGTTATAGATATACCTTAACCTGTTGAAATGAGGTATTACGTCTTCAATATTGTCGCAATGTTCAGATACGAGATAATCTATATTTGCTGTCGTTGTGAACTTTAATGTTTTTAAGTTACTGAAAAAATATGATGAATAAATTTTTTTCCAATCAGGATTTTCAGAATCTTCGAGATTGTTGTAGATATAGTTTTTAATATCGTTTACCATATACACCAAATCCTTCTTTTGCTCATAAGTATAAAGCGACGCATTAGGATTTTGTCGTGCATCATAGTAAAATCCTTGTAATTCAATTTGAAGAGGTCTTACATTTATATCAAGTGTATTTGTAGTTGAGATATTATTGTATATGTCGGTAAAAATACAATTTGCATGATATATCCCTGTATGACGTAACCTTAATAATACTTTGTTTACATCTTCATAAGATCCCTCTATGATTATTTCATCATCGTTATAATCTTCATGTGTTATGACCCATTTAAGAGATTGATATTTCTGCACATAATCACTATTGCCAAGAGTTATTGAATCATCAAAATCCTCTATTGTGATATTTGAGTCTCCAATAGTAATTATATCTTTATCCGGTATTACAAACTCCAATACACATTTTGCGGAAATTTTTGTATCTTCACTTTCAGAACTTTCAGAATCTTCAAAACTCTCATTGTCTATACTGTCATGATTTGAATCATATTCAATGAACTTATCAGACTCTTCTACAGGCGTATAAGATTCTTGTCCTAAATATTTGTCAAACTTATTATCAGACGTAATAAACACATCTGTTGAAAGGCACTTTATTTCAGCATTCGCCTCACCTGCAGTAATTTCTTCAAACCTGTTTTGTTGAATAATGTTCCACATATTCGACTTACTGAAACTTATAGCCTCTCCAATTATGTCTATAATTCTTGAGCTTACAGGCATAAATGCATTGTTAAGTTTCTTTTTCAATAATGACAATTTGAAATTTGCCGTCTCTATTGAATAGTCAAACACCTCCCTTACTAATGGAAGTCCGTCATTATCCAATTCATTTGTTGCCTTTGATATGTCATATGCAAGCGATATGTAATCTGATTTAAGATAGTCTTGGCTTGGCAGCTCGATATTCTTTAGATATTCAGTCTGTATGAATTTTCCGTTATTGACATTATACCAATGTTCAAGAATCCTCATATCATATCCATAGAACTTTATAATGTCTATAAGGGACGAATAGCTTCCGATATGTGAGAATATCTCAGGTCCTTCAAGCAGTAGTTCTTTTCTTTTAAGATTTACAAGTTGTCTGTCATATGTCGGCTCGTTTATATCAGAGTCCTTCAACATAAGTACGTCATACTTTGTAAAATCATATCCAAGGTTTGAACAAAGGACTTCAAGCCGCTCATCTTCAAATACTGCTTCTCCGAATAAACGTATTTCAGCAAGTTTTGTACGTCTGTTATCAAGATTTATTACATCAATATAAAGCGTCCTTTGAAAAGTTCTGCTTAAATATCTTTCATCAGCCGAAAACATTATATGAATGTCAAGCGTGTCTGTATTGACATAAATTGTTTCAGATTCACTTTCTTCAAATTCTGATTCACTTGACTCAGGTCCACCGTCAAGCCGTAAAAACCATTCTTGATCATTTGTTGAAAGAATGTCTGATATGTCAGGACCATCTTGATATGTAAATTTAAGGGCAGACGTGTCTGTTATAAATTGCTGCTCTTCATCAAATTTGAATAATGCAAATTCATCGACGAATGTATTGTTTGAATCCCAATACAGTGTAAGGAATTCATGAATGTCGTCAGACGACTTAGGATATATAAGTGTTTCTTCGTCGTCAATAACAGTTTTTTCTACAATTCGTATCGTTTCAACAGAATAATGCTCGACAGAAGTAGGTTTGAAACAGATTATGCCTTCCCAATACTTTCCATTATATGAAAGATTTAACGGTGTTCCATCTTTTGTGAAAAATAAAAGGTTTTCTATATTCATAATCTGTTATTGTTTATTCAAGTCGACACTTACATTATTGTTATTCTTAATTTCGGCCATTTCAATTGTATCACGTTTTACAAGTGATGTCGCATCAGTATTAGAACCTTGTACAAATTTATCCTGTAATGCCTGTAGTCTCTTTTGTCTGTTGGTATCAGTTGTTGACTTCAGCTTATTGTTTGCAAGTTTTGTCTTTTCAATAAATTCTTTTTGTTCTGACTTGTCATCATAATTATAGTCAGTAATAGAAGGATTTGATTTTTCCTTAAATACGACATCAGTATTTTTAGAATAATGGTCTTCGTCAGAATCAACAGGCAACAGCATTACTTGGTTTTGTGATATTGAAAACGGGTTTATTATGGAATTTGCGTACATCAAAGAATCAATCATATTATAATGCCCGTATTGACGGTATGAAATCTTGTCAATTCTTGCGCGTTCATTTTCTTTAAGCGTAATTATGCCTGTTGTTTCAAACTCGTCTGTTTGTAACACTTTATCAGACAAATCAATTGATCCGTCTTCCAATGTCCGTTTTATGTCGAATAACTTCTGCATAAATTATTTATTGCAAATATATTAAGTAATTTTTAAATGTTTTTCATGACGGTTTTCAAACCATATAAGAGCCTTCTTAAATATTTTCAATAAGGTATTTTCATCAACTCCAGATATGTTAAGTGTTCCAGTTTTATCATATCCATACTCATACCCTTCAAGAACGACATTCTCAGGGACAGTCTCTACAAGTTTACCTCTAAACTCTACATTAGCAAAATCGAAATATCCGTTGAACGGAAATGAACTGTTACTGTTCTGTACATCTACTATTCCATTAGAAAAATGATGTATTCTGTTAGAAAGACCATTTAAAACAAAATCTCCATAAAAATAAGCATTTCCATCTACTTGCAATGCGTAATTTTCTATCTGAGTGTCTCTTATTGAATTTCCTATATGCAAGCTTCCATTTATTGTCCATCCTGGACCAAACCCTCCTGTGTAATGAAGTATTGGTGAGCCTTCATTACAATAGACATTACCGTATATTGTGACATATAGAAAGTTTGACTGTTGTTCAAATGAGTATTTATATACATCTCCATATACATTTACTGTAGATGTATTGCTTAAAGATACAGCACAAGCAGCCGTTGAATCGCCAATAGTATTACCATATACGATTACCGTTTTTCCATTAATGTTTGAGTAAACTAAATGAGTGACTCTTGCTGTCAAATTTGCGTTTATTACCAAACTGACCGGTGTGATTGAATTTATTCTACCTCCAGCGATAGCAGTACCGTCTGTGTCATTAGTTATATTTTTTGCAGATATTTCACCAATGTCAGCAGTTATGTTATGCCCGTTCATATATACGTCATCGTCAGCAGTTGGCACAGTTCCAGTACTCCAAGTTGAACCGTCGTTCCAGTTTCCGTTTTGTACAGCATAAACACTAGCCATAATTACTTATTCTTAAATGTTTGTAGATTTTTATAGCATAATTTTTTACCTTACATATATTTATAAAAACCGTCATTAGAAAGTCCTCCTAATGACGGTTTTGATTTTTAGATTTTTATTGTATAAATGATTCAGCCTACTTAAGAACTGTTATGCCACTTCTTTTAGCAAGAACTGTGCTTTCTGAAGGCATTCGTCATAATCCGTATTTTTGTCATAAACGCTTGACCAGTAATCCTGAAGTGCCTTTGCAAGTTCGTCAACATCTTTTGATGTAACAATTTCTATGATGTCGGCCGCAAGATCAACTGCATCAGCCTTGTTTCTTACATATCTGTTGTTATAAAGGAAATTTTCTATCTTTTCATCAAATTTAAAACCTTCATTCACTTTATTTTTAGATTCATAAGTAAAAGCTGAAGATTTTTTAATAAAATCAACCTCTACAACTTTATCAGGACCCTTTGAATAAGTACCATTCCGACCAAAAAGAATTTTTTCAGCCTCTTCCTGATTTTTTGCAGTACAGCTATCAGTAAAGTCGCTTTCAATATTTCCATATTTATTGAGTACATAGAAATGACCTGTATAGGTTTCTTTACCTTGGTCATCTTCAATATCCTCATTAACAAAGGCTTTAAATGTCTTTAGGTTTTCCATAGTATTATTTTTTAAATTTTATTTATTCTATTTTATTATTTATTAGATATTAGTCTCCAATATATGGAGGCTTTACAGAATGCTTAAACTCATCTCTTACTTCTGGATGTTCCTTATTCAAATTGAAATTAACATCAATTTTTGTAAGAGCATTCAATCTTGCTTTGACAATTCCGTCCTTATCTCTGTAAAATTCTACAATGCCGTTATTATTTTCAGGATTTTTAATATATGTAAGGGCTTCGTCAATTTCATTCAATAATATTCCGTCAGCAAAACATGGCAGGAAAGAAGAAACTTTTACATCGAAAGTTGTCTTGAATTCTTTTTTCTGATTTGACTGAAATTCCACATTGTATGTATTCTGATATGACTCAACAGGAGAAATAGCTGCATCCATATTGAAAATACCTGCATCAACAGTGAAAGCATTTATATTGTGGTAGATTCTTGATACAAGGCATTCTGTAAGTTTGAACATTTCATTAACGTTTGAAGATACAAGTTCTGCAGAAAATGAAAGATCGACTGGTACGAACTCAGTTTTAATCCTACATTCCCTTAAAGTACCATAGACTTCTTTCACAAATCTTGTCTGTGTATACCTGTTTGTGTTTTCTTGAGTTTTTATCGCAAGTCCGCTGAACTTTAATACACATCTTGGAACAGATTCATAATTTAGCTGCGCCTTGTCTTCACCCTCAAGTTCATAAATGAATTTGTCCCGTAAGAATTGTTCAGATCCAGACACTGAAAGCATTACAGGCACGTCAATTCGTTTTAGAGTATTGGCATCAGTTCTCTGATAAAAACATATCAGAGAATTCATTTCCTTCAAAGCCGCAGCTATAATCCGTCTTATGATTATATCATCGAAATTGAATTTCTCATTAAATGACTGTACCTTGCTGCTGTCAGAACTCATATCAAATGTTTTTACAAAAAATTTATCATTTTCTATATTATATATAGATTCAATTCAACCTTCAGTTTCTTTTTGGCTATCGGATGTGTCTCAAAAATTGCGAGAAGGTCTGTAGCTGACATACTGAGCTCTTTGTAACATCGCTCTTATTTGACTTTGTTTCAATTGATTCTGACACAGGTTCTTTATCCAAAGCATCAATTATCTTTTGAAAGAACTTTGTTACTAGTTCTCCAGCAGACACTTGTTCAACGCTCCAAATTGACATGTCGTTGACTTTGTTTCCGTCAACCTTTGCTGAATACCCGTAAGAACCTCCTCCTTCATTTGTGTGGTTTACGACATGAACAACAACTTGCTTATCAGAGTTATAGTTATCTTCTTTATGCAACGTTATCTCAGCTCCTACCGAATAGACACGACCATTACTGTATTCATTACTGTACAGTCTGTACGGCTTTTCAGATTTTGTTTTATATATTATATGGTTCTTTCTAAAAAGGTCATTGACAGACTTAGGAAGAATCGAATTTTGCATATTATATCCAGAATCATTAAATTTATTGAATTCATAAACAATCGTGTTTATGTCTATAAAATTATATTTTGGATCATTCATTTCCTTGACAAACTCATCATAAATTATGTCCATGTCTTTACGGCTTTTACCGTAATCATTAAGTTTCTCATAGGCACATTGTTCAGCGTCAGCCCATTTTACATAACGAGCTATCAAGTATCTGTCAATGCATTTCTTTTCAGACGCCGAAGCAAAGTTTATTCTTGAACGGTTTTTGAAATAACCATACATCTTCTGCCATTCCTTAATATCAGGAACATACTTATAAGGCTTTGCACCTTCCATTATTGAATTGTTCTCTATCATATCTTCATCCTCATTATTACGTAATTCGTTAAAATAATTAAAATACTTGTCAAAGTCTTCAGGTGTGACTTTTATTCCCTTTTCCAATGCAAGTTCCTTAAATCCTTCAAAGTCGTCAGAATTCATAGGATGACCGATTGTAAAATCAGATTCAGCAAGTTCTTTAAGAAACATGTCCTTCTTTGAATTATTGCCGTCATTGAAAAATGAGCTGAATGTTACAAGTGTTTCCATTATTGAACGATTATCGCTTGTTAAAAATTAAAATACATATTGATCTTTATAGACGTCAGGTACGGCATATTCTTTACCATTAAGGATTACGCTCATATTATTCACTTTGAATGAAAGTTCAGCCTTCTTCAAATCAACAGTCTTGCTTGAGAAATCTAAATCAATTCCCTGTACATTGGTAAACAGAACTTCCTTCAGTTTTATGTCATATACTTTTGTATTGTGGTTGTCTAAGACAGAAATCATGAATGCTTCAGGAAGAAGCTTCTCTTTGAATGTTGCAAAATAATAAAAATAGAGGTCAAGCATTATAAAGTACATAAGGTAGCTTTGATCAAGTCTTACAGTTACCTTAAAATCTTTTTGGAACATATCCTCTATAGATATTGAACTTCTATAGTGTCTTGAATCTCTGTCATTCATATCAGTCTGCTCTATTGTTTCCTGTTGCACTGACAGAGGCAGTGAAATTCCTTGTACTGCCAGGTTTATGAAATCAAGCACATTGTCAACAGGATAGTCAGGAAGCTTGTTGATAACATCATTATATTTTTCAGCAATCCAATCAGGCACGAAGCTGATTGGAAAGCTGAATTCAAATCTGTTATTTGACCCTGAAAGAAAAGCCATAATGTAGATTTAATAATTTATTGTGTTATATCAAGTCAAGAGCTCCGTTATTGCAGGTAACTTCAATTGTTATATTATGTCCATCACCTGGAACAAATTCAGTCATTTCGAAATCGTCACCAAATGCATTATATAATGCATCTTCAACCTTACTCTTAATATCCTCTAATGCATAAGTGTCATTTTCGATTTTTGTTTCATCAAGACTATATTTAAAAATTAAAGTCTGTCCTGATTCTGATTGAATTCCATTAGAACTGCTGTCTTCAATATAGTCTGAAAGACAATCATTAAGAACTGCTTCTACATGATCAGAACCTTCACTTTCATTAATTCCTTTTCCTTCCAAGAATGATTTGAAAGAAGGAAGTTGTATTTTACGTGTTTTCATAATTTTATCACAATTAGATTAATATATATTTAACTAAATAATTCAATTACAGTCTTTCAGACTGGTCTTGCAATTTTTTCTTATAGTTTTCTATAAGTTTCTTAGCGTTCTCAATTGCAGCCTTTTGTTCTTCAGACTGGTACTTGATAGAGCTTACAGACTCGTTAAGGCTTTCAAGCATTGAAATATCCTTATCAAGAAGCATTTTCTTCATTTCATTGGTTGAAGAAACACTGTTGTATCTTATAAGGTCGTCACGGAACACTTTCTTCATATCGACACCGTTCCATTTCGTCATGTCGTTCACAGCCTCATTAAGGTCTTTGTAGTCTTTGAACACAGATGTCTTGTCATTGAAATACAATGCACAGAATTTATTATGGTTGTATTTGTGTTCGAAGAATATCACCTTGTTGTCAGTAAGCGAGTTACCATAGATACGGCATTTGAAGTATTTTGAAATATCAGCAATCTTGCTTCTGTTTTCAATGAACTGCATTATTTCACGCATCTTGTCAGTACGGTTATGGAATGTTGTAAACTGACGAGCTTCTTCTATAAGGTCATATGTCGATATTGTCTTGTATTCACGGTCTTGAATCTGCAATATGTTTCGGCCTGGAAAGTATGTGATACCTTCCATGAACGAGAAGCTTTTACTTGACATGTCATATTTGAATATTCCTGAAGCTTCAACCAAATTCTTGTAAGACATGAAATCAATATCGTTAATATCCTTACAGTCTGCAAAACGGCATGGTCTGAAATATGTATAACCTTGTGTGTCACGAGGACTGTAGCAGTAAAGCTGGTTGTTCAGATGAAGATAAGTGTCTTCATTGAATTCCATAATAGGCATATACATCTCGTTATATTCAATTAGGCTTGCTACAGGAGCTTTTTCCTTGGTCTGGGCGTCGAAATACTTCTTAATGAACGGAAGCTGTCTATATTGAGCGAAAACCTCGTCTATCGGCGTTCTTTCAGCATCAACAACTGAAATATTTTCACAAACCTCATTTATGAAGTTGATTGCGGAATCACGGAACAACACATTTGACTTGTAGGTTTCAGCAACCTTTATGAAACGCATAGCCTCTATCGCATAACGGTCTGAAAGAACCGTCTTGCTCACAGCCTCTATATAATCCTTTACAGGCTCAAGATAATTCGTGTATCTTGAAAGGGCGTTGCAGTAAGCGACAGCAGCCTCGTACACAGAAGTTGCCTTTAATCTGAAGTTTCTCTTAGTGTAGATTTTTTCAAAATCCTCCATTATGGAAAGGACTTTGACACTGTTGACGTCATCCTTGTTTTCAGAAAGGACTTCTTTCAATTTTTCACAGTAGCTGCCGAACTTTTTGATTCTTTCATTGTAATGTTTACGGAAGGCATCATCCTTACCGTATACCTTCTTTATGACATCCTCTATAAGCTTGCTGTCATACTGCATGTTATGTAGCTCCAGTTCAGCTACATTCTTTTCGATACCTGACGCATACATCTGCATAGTCAAATCAACTATGTTGCCTTGCAATACGTTTTCAGGAAGTTTAAATTTATCGTTTTCCATAGTCTTTAAAAAATTTAATTAAATGTTAGACATATATATTTATATAAAACAAGAAAACCCTCTGTAGGGCACAGAGGGTTTTCAACCAACAAATTAACAAATAACAACAAGAACAGAAAGCAATAGCAATATAATATATTTTTCAAGAAATTATATCAAACTTTCCAAAAACATTTTGAATGTCGGCAAATTTTTCATTTCATTCTGTTTGTTCCAAGTTCCTTCCCATTGAGAAGTCGCGTCAAAGTCACCACGCATCTTGTCACGAAGGTCGTCAATAGCAACATTGAAAGAAGCTTCCAAAGCCGCATCCTTCAAACCAATTTTCTCATTGACGAAATTCATTCTGTGGTTCTTACCGTCACCAATCTGGTATACGAAGCTCATCATAAGGATTCTATCAGACACATAGCTTCTCCAGTCCTTCTCAGCCATTTTTGTCGCAATCATCTTATCAAGCTCGTTCATAGTCTTCGCAGGCTTCGGCTCGTTCGTAAAATATCTCTTGATTTTACGATAGATTTTGTCGTCTATAGGAATGACGTTTTTGTCGTCATTGTATGAAATGAAGTGAATTGCCTCACCGTACCAAACATTTCTCGCGCCCGTGTCATCCTTCGTATATGTAAGTTCGATATTACGAAGATTGTTTATATATGGGAGCTTTATGATTTCAAGGAATTCCTTTTCAGTAGGAGATTCTATAAGTCTTTCCTTCTCAATGTCTGTAAGCGAGTTAATATCTGCATAAGTACCAACACGTCCAGACCATTTAACATCATACTCTTTAATATAGTCTTCACGGTCCTTCGCATTTTTAGAGATTCTTACAAGTTCATCCCAAGGCTCAAGCTTCTTAGGCTCGCTAGCAACAACTGTAATGAACTCTTCAGGAGTAGGTTCTGTTTTTATACGGTCCATAGCCGCGCCTGTGACATGATAACGTTTGCAATATACGTCAAGCTTCTTCATCCACATTGAAGAAGAATCTGAAATATATGCTTTTATCTTGTCAGGGTCTTTCGCAAAATCGACAATCATGCCTTTGACCTCATCCTTACCACCTTTGTAGTGTTTCTTGAAGTCAATCTGTTTAAACATAAAGTTTTGGATTGTGATAAGTTTGAAATCCCTTGCAGCGACAGGAGTAGTTGTCTTTTTAGACTTTACATAAATTCCCTTTATACCTTGATCATAGATATGCCTCAAGTTAGGGTCCAAGTCAGGGTCTGAAATGTCGATTTCCTCAACTTCAGTTCCCCTTGTGGCAATAACTTTGTCTCCGTCAGCTGAAAAACTGAAAGTGGACTTTGCAAGCATGTCACCTTTGTCTTCTATATTGATATACGAAATCTTGGCACCGCCGACACCAAGTCCGAATTTGAAATCTTTGTCGTTTACAAGTTTTAGCAAATCGTCAGGTGTTGTCACCTCGAATTTGTCAGTTCCTTTCATATAATAAGGCTTGATGTAATCCAAATCAGTAAGTTTCTTTTTTACAATTGTTTTTGTTTCCATATTCTTATCTGTTTTAATATATTTATTGTTTTGTTAATTTGTTTAATTTGTTAGGTAAATATAATAAACAACATTTTAAATAAAAAGAATTCCTGACAAAAATTTTATTCTGTCAGGAATTCAACCCAAAAGTAAATCATAGGTAACGAGGAACGTAACCTATTTTATTTATGTTTAGACATTCAAGTCAAACTTGATGTTCTCACCACCAGCTAAAAGCTCTTTCGTCTTTTCCAAATTATTGTCGTAGATGTGGGCATTGCCGATGTAGAACGTGATGTTCTTCAAAGGAATGTCAATCATTTTGGTGACAAGGTACATTTGGTAGATATCTGATGGAAGCCCCAAGTTTGAGTCACAGCTTCTTTGGTATACGGTCATCACTAATTCGCCGTTATCAATTTGAAACTGAAGTAATGACAGACATGGAAGCTGGTTGGTTTCAACACCTGTCTCTCCGATAAACAAGACATAGTTCTTTGAGTTTCTTTTCTCCCTATTGATTTTCTCAATCAGTTTCGGAAGCTTTTCGAAATATTTCGGATAGCTGTTCTTGAACTCTGGTTTGCAGTAGTCCCACCATGTTATTCCTACCTCATTGTATTTCTCAATGCTTACCTCGCCTGCCATGTATAAATCCAATTCCGCCTTCAGTTTCTTTTTGGCTATTGGATGCGTCTCAAAAATTGCGAGTAGGTCTGCTGGTGACATACTAAGTTCTTCATTAATCAAGTAGGTGATACCGCCTTTCTTGTTTTCTTGATGTTTTCCGTTGTCTATAATTTTTTGCAACAGTTGATAATATTTGTTCATAAATTTATTTTAAAGGTTAATACTAAAAATTTATTCTGGATCGTTTTGGATACAGTCCCTGATAATTCTTTCCTTCTGAAGGATGTCGTAGTCAGCGAAGTGTTCCCATTCAACAAGCTTCATGTCAGGATCCGTATATTCCCCGTAGTAGTCGAAAATACCCAAACCTTCGATGCTCAATACAAAATGGCCTCTGATGACATCATAACAGATTTTGCCTCCGAAACGTGCTTGAAGGATTACTGCATAATAATAGCAGTTGCCTGATGCCCAGTCGACATCTTTGAACCTTGAATTGAACTTTTTCAGAGATTCAAGGAATTTTTCTTTTGATTCGTTCATAATTCTAATTATTTAACAGTTAAACAATAATTTTTAATAAACAATGATTTCTAAAATATTTATAAAGATAACGGCCATCAAGGTTTTAGTCCCTGACGGTCGTCTGTATATAATGAATTATATGGATAAGAACATATATAATAAACAACGTTTCATAACTATATGAATAATGAATTACTTTCATCTTCAGGTTTTGCATATATTCCGTCGATTCTCGATTTCGCGGTAATGAAGTATTCAGGATTTATTTCAATTCCTGTAAAGCTTCTGTCTCTGACATTTTTTACAGCCACACCTGTGGTTCCGGAACCCATGAAAGGATCAAGCACCATATCTCCGGGACGGCTTGAAACCCTCACGAACCTTTCAATTATGTCGACAGGCTTTATCGTAGGGTGGTTGTAAAGTTTCTTGTCCTTCTGGTTTATCGGAGCCATGTAGAATGTCTTTGCGTCCTCATAGCTTTCAGGGTTGCAGAGCTTGTGTCCTCCTTCAAAGAAATACAGGCAGTATTCAGTGTCTGTCAGGTATTTGCCGTTGTATGTAGGCAGGGCGTTCGTCTTATGCCAGCATATGATTTCAAATTTGCATTTGAGGTCGTTCACATAATAGTCGAAGTATTCAGGAATCTGTTTCTTGTTGCACCAGAAATATACATTGATGTGTTTCATCACCCTCATCACCTCATCCCTGAATGAACAGATGTCATAACTATTGTCAATCCCTGCATTCACAATGTCGCTGTTGCTTTTGTCGAATCCTTTGTTATGATACAGCTTCCCGCCGTCGTGGTTGACCGACAGGTCATAAGGCGGATCCGTAATTATAAGGTCAACCGAATGGTCGGAAAGTGTTTTCATCGCGTCAAAGCAGTTTCCAAGTATAAGGGTCGTGTCATCCATATTTCATTAAACTTAAAAAGGACGGTCCGGCAGAGATTTAGAACTGAAAGTACTCTTAGAGATGGAAGAAACACCGAACCGTCCAAAAAGAAAAAAAATTTATGAATTTAAAAAGTTATATATAATAAACAATGTTTATAGACTAAATTATAAAAATCACTCAAATTGTTTCATGAATTTCACTTTCATATACTTATTATTCGATTTCGTCAAGTGTTTTGTATTCTGCAACAGGTTCTGGAAATTCTGGAAAGCCATAAAGAATGCTATCTCCAAGGTTTGAAATTACGACTGCTTTTGTCGTATCAAATTTCAATATCGGACGTCCTGACGACTTGTCATAGTAGTCTGATTTGACAGCATCCAAATTCGCAAGCCATAAGAAATATTTTACATTTACTCCTGTCGTCTTTTGAACAGTTTTAAGAATATAGTCTGTGACTTTTTTAACAGACCATCTCTTAGGTTCCTCTTCGTCGCCTGTAGCAATCCAGTCATCGTCATATTCCCCCATGTCTATGGCGTTTTCAAGATCATCAAGGTTTTCATCACTTGAATCACAGTATAGCTCGTTGACAGTACTGAAAATGTCTGTATTGCCTGTTTCGAATATCTCGTTTTGTATGACGTCATAAGGATTGATTCTTCTATCATAGTCAACACCATTGAATGCGTCGCATCTGTAGATGACTTCCTTATCAAGCATTTCTTTAAAAGTCTTTAAATTTTCCATAATTACCAAATTATTTTATAAGTTATAAAATCTTTTGTCAAATACTTATTTTTATTTATGTTAATCAAGTACATCGATTTTATCAGACGTACATTCATCTTGTTCATCATATGTGTCATCTTCTTGGCCTTTATTGAACATGCTTAAAATGGATTTTAAATATCCGTCACACTCATCATCAATTATTGAATACCGTACTTTCTTGTATATTTCAATATACTCCGTCACTATTGAATTCGCCTCATCTTTTGAAAGCTCTTTTATCTCGAAATGACGAGTTATGTCCTTACCCCAAAGTGTTGTTGTCTGAGTTTCATAAAAGCCTTTTTCAAAATTGGCTATTTCAAAATTCACATAGAATGGAGTATTGTGCTTTTCAAAATATGCTCCATTATTATTGTTGTTGAATACGATACATTTACTAAATTGGATTTTTTCATATGAAACATCTTGAATGATGCCAATTACTGTCTCACGCCAGTTCTCGCTTCTTGTCTCAGTATGCATGTAAATCTTTCCAATATTCGTACGGACACGTTTAATTGTGTCAGTTGACAGTGCTAAAAGTTTTTCTTCAAGCTTTCTTTTCTTTTCCCGAATACCTAACATGTATTCATTACTTTCTTTATCCAATCTGTTAATTTCTTCCTGAATGTCTTTTGTAGTTAGCGAAGGGTGTTCAGTCGTGAACATTTTTACTGTTTCTTGCATAATAGTCAATAGTTATATTTTAACAATTTTACTTATGAATTCGTCAGATGTTAGCTCGCAGTTCCATAATTGCATAAGTGGCTCATAATTCATGTTGATGAATATGTTAGTCTTGATAAACTGTTCTGTGTTCAATGGATTGCTTTCAAGGGCTTCAAGGTTTGTAACTCGTTCAATCCACACTGCACGTATTATGTCGTCAGTATCGATCATTCTTAAAAATGGTCTGTTACTTAACCATGTATGTCCCGGTATTTTAGTATATACGAATATCGGAAGTCCTAAGCCTGTCGCATTTTTTGATAATGATGTCATACCGAAGCTCATAGAGGATTCAAGTCCTCTAAGTATTATATCAGGATTTTCTGTTCTATTGTTATTCATAAATTTTAATTTAAGGTACATATAATAAACAACGTTATTGTGTTGAATTGTCGGATTGTAGATAAAGTAATAAACTAGATAAATTCTATAAATTTTATAATTTACAAAATGATAAAATTATAAATATAAATAAATTAAAGATTATATAATCTATATGATAAAGGCTTGGAATTACATAGTATCAAATGACAGCAGATTAGACAAAATGATGTCTGATTCACTGGCAATCTATGACCAGGCATTGTATTATCAACGCCAGAAGTTCTTTGAGACGAAAGAACAAAAGAAAATTAAAACTTATTCATATAATGAACTTTGGAATATTGTAAAGAATGACTCCGCATATAAAGATTCAGGTTTGGATATAGGTCCAAAGACATATGCAATAAGACAAGTGACGAATATGTGGTCTGCCTACATAAAAGCAAGAATTGAATATAAGAAGAATCCAAAGAAATTCAATGGTGAACCAAAAATACCAAACTATCTATATAAAAAGAAATCTTTTAATTTAGTTCAGATAGATAAGTCCAGATTTAGAAAGAAAAATGATAAAGAAAATTCAATTCAAGTACCATGTTCTGATTACAAAATATCAATTCCAAAACAAATAAAACTTAAAGACGTTAGACAAGTAACAATACAGAAATTTTATGGAAAAACAAAAATTAATATAGTTTATGAAGAAAGAGAGGTAAAGAAAAACAATTATGACCTAAATTCAAGCATAGGTATAGATCTTGGTATCAACAACTTATGTGCTATAACTGCAAATGACAAATCCTTTTCATACGTCGTTAACGGTAGACCGTTGAAGTCGATGAACCAGTTCTATAACAAGAAACTTGCTGAAATGAAGTCAAAATTAGATGTATGCAATAAAGGACAATATACATCAAAAGCAATTCAAAGATTGAATGCAAAACGTCATAATAAGATAATGAACTATTTGCATAACACAAGTAGAGCTATCATTAATTTATGTATTGAAAATAAAGTTGGGAACATTATTATTGGACACAATAATCAATGGAAGACTGAATGTAATATGTCTAAAGCCAACAACCAAAATTTTGTTCAGATTCCGTTCAATACTTTGATAAACCAATTGCAATATAAAAGTCAAGAGTATACTGATTTATATGTTACAACAGTTGAAGAAAGCTATACTTCAAAATGCGACCATTTAGTATTAGAAGAAATGAAACACCATGAAAATTATTCAGGCAAGCGAGTTAAACGTGGTTTATTCAAATCTTCTACTGGTAAATTATTAAATGCAGATATAAATGGTGCAATTGGTATGTTAAGAAAAGTAAATGCAATCACAGATGAACAATTATTGTTCTTACGTGACAGAGGTGACGTTGTATCGCCGGTAGTGTTAAATCCTTTAACCTACAAACAAAGTTTATAAATTTTATTTAATTTATACATTTTGATACATTAATCCAGTATCTTTCAGACCCACTGTCGTCAATGAAATATTCAGGCGTGATTGTATCATTTCCGTCATCAAAAATATCGAGGAAACTGTCAGTGTCATCAATCCATTCTTCTTCACTGAATTTGTCAATCAGATCTGAAAATGTTTTAGAAATTTCAACACCTTAATTTATGTTATTGATTCTGTGCATGTTCTGCATAAGGAAATCAATATTTGAGAAATTGAAAACATATTTCAAAATCCTTACAAGCTCTTCAATGGATGTAGCTATTATCCAATCTTTTCTTACACTGTCATAAGATGATGTTTTAAACCAATCTGATTTAAAAATATAGTATCCCTTGTCTGCAGGAATCAATCCCTCATCATCGTCAAAGATATACGGGTTTCCGGTCAAAGTCAATTCAGTTATACCGTCATACTTACACCCCAGTTTGTTAGGGAATTCTTTGTTGTACATGTAGATTTTGTCTCCATTGACAAGTTCTGAGAATGTCTTTGATGAATCTGCATAGCTGACATTTTCCAAAACCTGCTTGAATGTTTTCAAATTTTTCATAATTAGAAATAAATTTATATTTTACTAAACTATTTATAACTAATTATTTTCTAACAATATTCCTCCAGCGTCCTATGGTCCTGATATAAAGCCAATCAAGAACACTAATTAAAAACCATATGGTATTTTTCCAAATCCTTACAAATGATTCCTTTATGTTGTTCTTAGTACTTTTCCATTCATAGTCAAGTTTAGTACTTTTCTTCGCATATTTCCAAGCATCCTCTCTTACAGCAAACGACGTATTTTCATACATCAGCATTCCATCTGTCGTACAATTTGGCCATCCGAATTCCTCACAGTATTTTTTATAGATTCTTCCTCTTTCGTAGATATAGACAGGTTTTAAATCTTTGAAGATGTCAGACTCGTTTATAAGTTTTGCGACCAAGTCAGGACCGTCAGCTTCCAATCTGTCAAGGATTTTCACAATCGCCTCATCATGACGGTTCCTTTTGACAATACTGTTGACTTTTATTATCTTTCCGTCCATACTGAGCTCTATCAGGTCATGTACATATGCAGAACCTATACATACAGTCTTAGGTTTGTCAATGTTGTCATATACCTGTACGATATATTTTATGTTGTAATGTTCTTTTAGATTCTTTACTCCCATATCTTGATAGTTTATCAGTTTTTCTCTACTACAGTAGGTGTTTCTTGTGTAAATGTTCTATGGAAAAAACATTTAATTGAATATATGTACGTTTTTCTCAATTCACTCCGTCTTACAGGTTCAGCAGGAATCTTTCTCCAGTGTGTTACAACACAATCGTTGTTTAGAAAATATTGATGTGTTTTGTCATCATCACAAGTATGCCAACCTGATAATCCCAATTCGGCAACTTCAGGAATTGCACGAATGCCTTTACCATTGCAGTCTACGAAGGATATCAACACCCAATCCCAATCTGGACTTGTAGGTAGATAATACTTTGTAGGAATCCAAAATCCCAACTTTGCAAGCAAGTTCCAAAATAATTTTTTCATACCTTATGATTTTATCAAGATTTTTAAGTTGTCGGTTACTCAATATCAGTACCTTGTTCTTCAAGCATCTTGAGGTTATATGAGAAGTCTACGGGACATTCAGGATCTTGTTCCCGTAAAATTTCTTTAGGTGTCGCAGGTATGAAAACAACTTCAATCGATTTATACTGTCCGTCATCTTGAAGCTCGACATTAAAACCTTTCACATTACAAAGGTTAATTCCAAAATTGTTTGGAAATACGCTTAAGAACGCTGATGGAATAAGACAGTCCATTTTGTCTGCATTATCAACAGCTGTCTGAATTGAAATGAATTTTTTCATATTAATTGAAATTTATAGTTAATAAATTATAAAACGTCATTACTTTATGTTTCTAAAACTTGTTTTTCTGTCAAACCCGTTACAAAGGATTTTCTCGTCATTAGTCCTTGTGTCAGAAATTTGTTTTTCATTGTTATGACTGATGTATGAATAAACATCAAGCCACATCTTTTCTGAATTTACAATTCCTGCATATTTCGTCCCTTCAAGAATCGGATTTTCTATCGACTTCTTGACTTTCAAAGATGGAATATGACGAATTTCCCATACTATCGGAGCATTACTTTCCCTTTTAATCCTGTCAGGTCTTATATATTTATGCTTCTGTTTATCATATTCCTCCCAGACAGTTGTAATATTTCCTTTATCGTCATAATTGGCTGTAACAATGTTCATGTAAAAGGTGTCGCCTGTCCAAAGTATGACAGCCTGCTGCTTTATAGGTCTTCTATTTTTCAACATATGCTTTTGGAACTCTGTCCATGCCGTTAAACTGTCCAAACTGAAGAAATAATCCTTTATGTATTCTTCAACACCTATTGAGGCCTTATAAAAGTTGTCTTCAGCAAGCATACATCCATTACGTTCATAAACAACTTTCTCATCACGTCCCCATTTAGAGACCTGATAATCATAGAAGTCCTTTATTTTGTCAATAATAACCATAGCTGTTCAATTTTAGAAAACGCCTGTAATATCAACAATCTGACATGAACGTTCTTCTTCAATCCCTCTAATAATATTGGATTTAATCTTGGCAAGTTCTACCTCGCTAGTACCTGCAGGTATTTTTTTCTTTATTGTGTCAATATATTTCATTTTGGCAACTTCGCCTATTTTGAAAATGACAGGTCTAAGGACCTTGCATGTAAGCGTTCCAGATTCGGTAATGAACCTTACCATAAAACGTTCTTTTTTATTTGCTTCCATACTGCTGATCCCTTCTGAATACGCAATTAATGAATGGAAGAGGCTCGCTACCTATGAGCTCTATGTTGCATAAATTATGAAACTGCGCTCTTACTGTGTCACCGTATTTCCAATAATCACGGATATTACTTGAATTTACAGTTCCTTCAAAGGAATCGTTAAGACTGAAAGGAAATTCCAATTTATCGAAATGATCCTCGATATATTGTCTTACATCACCTTTGTACTTTACGATGTTCTCAACGCCTTGTATGAATTCTTCTTTTGTCATTGCTGTATAATTTAGTTCTTTTATTTTAATTATAATGTTAATTATCTTGTTTTGATTCATTTTCGTCTACTGTCGGACGCATGAAGTCCAAAGATGTCTGTTTTACTTGTTCATCTTTAGAAAACTCCATACGTGTGAAATATTCGCTTAAATACATGTATTCGCCGTCACGGTACACATAGTCTGTTCCTATATTTGTCATGTCCCAATTAATAGAAAGTCCAAGATCAACGCTTGACGGACTCTTTTTTAGGTTGACAAGTCTTACAGTACTTCGTCCATTCATAACTCCGTCGACAATGACAGGCCTTCCACCTTCACGACATATAATATAGGATTCGTAGAATTCATTCTCGCTGTTCACAAGCAGCTGAAGTGATTTGTAACGGTCCTCAATCTTTCCATCAGTGTCCTTGTATCCTGATGCAGGTATGAAGATGAAGGCATTCCTTACTCTTGAACACACCTTCCATCCCTTGACTTCAGCGTCGAGGTCCGTCCAAATCCAATCACATTTGTCAATCAGCTCTTGAGCTTCTTTCTTTGTAGGCAGTCGTTTCATATTAAATCCTTTTATTCATTAAAACAGCTTCTGTCCTCCATATACCCGCAGTAGTCGCATCCGTATTTGGAATATTCAGCCTTATAAAAACTCAGCATTCCACAGTGTGGACAGATTCTGACCTTTCTATACTTTACATATTCGTTATATTCGTTACATGTCGCCATATCCTTTATTTTCTTCCATGATTTGCTTGACTCACGGAATCTCAGCCAGTATTTGGCAATGGTAAATCCTGTAACGAATTTCTTATTAAAAAACAACCGTTTAAGGAAATTCATCTTTTTGTACTCCTCAGTGACTTGAGGAACCACATCCCTGTTAATCCTGAAAAGATAGTTGTACTCGCTGAGGTTGTTGGTCCTGTATGCAGATATTCTGTTTCTGATGTTCGTGATTTCGACATCATTGGATTCTGAATGCTCAAACAAATTACCTGTGTTCAGAATGTCAATCATTGTTTGAAGCTCCTTGATTCTGTCATTCTTCATCCTGATATTTGTCAAAGCTTTTATTGACTCGTTCTGTAAATCTGTAACCATGGTTTTTATATAATTTTAATGTTAAATGTTAATATTATTTTTTAATCCGTTTGAACTTCAGCTTCTCCAACCAGTCAATAATTTCTCCACATGACAGACCTGAAAATATCGCTGACCTGCTACCATAGTTTTTAAAGCCCTTCAGAAGCAACCGTTTGATTCTCTCATCTTCAGATTCCTTCAGTTCAGATTTCTTCAGTTCTGGAAATAGTTCTGTTAGAAATTTGTCATCTGTTATTGAGATCTGCTTCTTTTTGGCTATTTCAAGGGCACGATCATATGCCATTGCTTTCTCCTCTACAGTTTTTGCATTAGTTCCCATGTCAGCCTTCATCAATGATTCTCCATCTTTTTATTTTGTCAGTGTCGACAATGTTATATTCGCAAGTCTCAAGCTCTTCGAGATACGCACTGATTTCCCCTTCTCCATTTTCATCGGTGAATCCCCAAGCTTTGACAATACATCCATCTTTCATTTCAAGCTCGAAGTAAGATGTTTTCCAGCTTAGTTCTGACATTATGTCTTTGTCTTTCTGCAGTATCCAATCCATAGCTTTACTTATTTAAGAATTTATTATTCGATTCCTGAATTACGCAGACAGTCTTCATACGTTTCATGTATTCGTCAAATGCATCACGATAGTCTTCTTCAGATTTCTTTGTGTATTCAATTATACGGTCATTTATCAGGTTTCTTACCTTATCAGATTCAAGTTCAAAAACAAGGACTTCATCATAATATACCCAGAATCCGGTATCTTCTTTATATGTAAAAGAACGTTCTGACGTTACAACCGCACTGTTGCCATTGTAGCCAATTTTCAATGCATTGATTTGTTTAGCATAGGCTCCTGTAATTTTAGATTCTAAAATCGCACCCTTTCCATTGATTATCCATGCTTTGCCGAATAGTTCTTTAGGGAATTCCATAATATAAGTATTTAAAAGTTTATATTTAATGATTCATTTTACTTTGATTTCATCGATTTCTTGTTGATGTTCATTAATTTCATCAACAAATTTCCGGTCAAGGTTTTTTATAGTGTTCATGAAGGTTTTGTCCTCTATAAACGGTGTACCACCCCAAGCACCATACTTTAGAATTTTTAAAGCACCTCTAGCACGCTTGAGATTTCTGATTTCCTTGTTAAGCTCTTTAATTTTCTGTTTCATAATCCTTAATGTTAATGTTAATATTATTTTCTGAGGTAAATATAATACAACATTTTTAAATGTGGATCAAAATTTTGAAAAAATTTTATAATTTTTAATTATATATCCCTTCAGGAGCTTCAAAGGCAAGGCCTTTTTTAATAAGTCCACGATAGTCGAAGTGATGTGCATTAAGCCAATCAATTCCTCGCCAATTTTCCAATGGTGAAGTTTTTGTCCTTTGAAAAATTACGGGATAATGTTCTGGATCACGCACTAATGAACAGTAAATATTTATGAAGCTCTTTCCTGTACAGCGGAAGTCAACTATCTTATAAATATCGTCATCAGCAAAGTCATATTTGGCATAGGAAATTAAATCTTCCTCAGTCATAGTTTCCATCGAACGTAGATAAGGTCTCCATCCGTGTTTTACTATATCATAATTAAGCGAAGTTAAAATATCCCATTCTTCTTCACCTATTGTAACTAATGACGACACTTCTCCCCATGAAGATATTCCTTGTATTCCATATGGAAGACGTGCACATAAGTCTTTAATCAGCAATTCTTGTTCTTCGTTTGTCATAATTGTAATTGTTTATTAAGATTATAATTGTCTTCAGGCATCTTTCTCTTGTAAATTTTCAAATTTCTTATCATCTGGACAGGTGCAGTCAACGTAACCATCACCAAAAATATCTGTTCTTGTAAGTTTGTTATACTTACATTTACTACACCACTCACTACCTACTCGCAACAAAAAATCCGCGTGCGGACATTGTGTAGTAGACCATTGATTCTTGTATTCTATTATCATTTGTTTGATTATTTAAAATTGTACATACCTTCTGATGCTTCAAGAGCAAGTCCTTTTTCTTTAAGGTATTTGATATATTCTTCATAAGAAGAAAATTCAATAGGAAAATATTTGTAAGACATTTTTGTAAATTTTAATTATACATATCGTCAGGAGCTTGCAATGCAAGACCCTTTTCAATAAGCCCTAGATAGTCGAACATCTTTTTATTAAGCCAGTCAATTGATTTAATAGTTTGTACATATGTATAACCAATTGGTTGGTCAAGATTATCACATTGTACAGTTATTTTATCCTGTAAACTTCTATATACCTTCTTCTCTTTATCTGTCATACTTGACATTAGACGCAAGTATGGTTTGCATTGACTATCTTCTAAAGATAAATTGAATAATCCCCTGTTCTTTATATCAAGGACAACAGCATTCTGAACTATTCCAACCATTGGAAAATAATCACTTGTTCCTGTTGAATTAAAACTACCTGTTTGATATTGAAACATTATACCATACGGCAGCCTCGCTGAAAGGTCCCTTAATAATAATTGTTTTTCTTCTTGAGTCATAATTTCAATTTTAAATATGAAAAATTATTAAATTCTTGTAGTAAGAGCAAGTTTGAAATCCTTACATTTTCATATCAGGTCATTACTGCATTCGAGATAATCAATTATATCTAAAACGTATTTTTTGAAAGATCATTTTTACAATACCTTGCTAAATGCTGTTTACAGGTACTATCTTACAATGTTTACAATCACAACATATGTTTCTCATAATTTATTCCTCCTTTGTTATTATCGAGCATATAAGAGGATGTTCGAATACTTTAAGTAAATAAACCTTCTTTAACATCGTGTCAGTAGTTTGTATCATTTCAAGACCTACTTTCAAAACACGATAAATGAAATTTAAAAGTCCTATGTTCACATAAAAACATTTATCTTTTATAGGAGAGTCAGATATATCGGTATTTATATCAAGCAATCTCGAAATTTTAATACATAGATTACGGTCGATAGTTATCGGTTCCTTTAGTTCACCAATACCTATCAAATTTCCAGGTGCATCCAATATTGCACCGATAAATTTTGTCACTTCGGTGTTAACATAAAATCCGTTTTCAAACATCCCTGTTATTTCCTGTATATTTTCCATACTTATAATGATTTTTAATTATTTTTATTTAATTGTTATACATTCCTTTACATTACGTCAATATCATCTATTTTATATTTTTCAGCTTCCTCCTTCGTTCGAAAGAAATGAATGCCTTCAACGCATTCGGCATTGTATTGCATATTAAATTCCTTGACCTCGATTACATCTCCCTCCTTATATTCAAAACTTGAATTAAACCACGAATGCTGGATGCCTTCACATTTCTTTACAATTGCCTTATTAGTGCGGCAGTTATTATTATTGATAGAGAACACAATTGCGCCTTCAGGTATCTCAAGCTCTATAACATTGTCTTCAGCTGTTTTCTTGTAGCCTTTTAATGATTCAGTTAGAATCATACCTTGACGACATTTTTCAGAATCATCTAAATCAGCTTCACACAAATTTGCATACTCCAAATCTGCACCGTCCAAATTGGCTCTAATCAGTCTTGTATTACTTAAAATTGCATACTGTAAATAAGATCCTTTTAAATTGGCTCCTGCCAAATCTGCACCCTTTAGAAGAGCATAATTCAAATAGGCGTTCTTTAAATCTGCTCCATTTAAATTTGCCCCGATTAAATTGGCTTCTATCAAATTTGCTTTACTCAAATTTGCTTCGCTTAAATCGGCATAACACAAATTTGCTTTACTCAAATTAGCGTTGCTTAAATCAGCTTTACTTAAATTGGCATATTTCAAATCGAGGCATTTTAAATTAGCATCTCTTAAATCAGCACACATGTCTTCCCATCCATTACAGTCCTGATTTAACCAATGTTTATGTCTTTCAATTACAGCATTTAATTCTACTTGAGTCATAATTTTAATTGTTTAAAATTACATTCCTTTAAGTGCTTCAAGAGCAAGTCCTTTTTCTTTAAGGTATTTGATATATTCTTCATAAGAAGAAAATTCAATAGGAAAATATTTATAAGACATTTTTGTAAATTTTAGTTATACATTCCTTCAGGTGCTTCTAATGCAAGACCCTTTTGGATTAAACCCATGAAGTCGAAATGATGTTCAAGAAGCCATTGAATAGATTTATATGATGCTGTTATCTCTAATGTTTTTACAGATAAGTCATTTTGTCCGTTAAGCTGGGCATCAAGTGCTTCACCAAAACCATCATTCCATAATGAATCAAACTCATCTTTCTCTTCATCAGTAAGGCTTGACATCGAACGGAGATAAGGCTTTACGGATTCAATCAACCATTCATCATCACCTTCATCATAGATTGGACAATCCAGATAAATTCTATCGTTATTATATCCGGACACGATATAAACATCCTTCCATCCATTAGATGTAGTTGTAGCTTTAACACCATATGGCAATCTTGCACATAGGTCTTTCAATAACAATTGTTTTTCTTCTTGAGTCATAATCTTATAAGTTATAAATCATAATCAAATCCATACTTTTTGCAATATTCATCTACAATATTGTCAAGCTCGTCTAATAGCGTCTTATGACGAAGCTCTACAGACTTAGAATCTGTAGGTTTGTTATCATGGCATTCCCAAAGCCAGCTACGTAATTCATTTATAGCGTCTGTATCTTTACAGAAGGAATCCATATCAAATTCACCTGCTGCTTGTTTTTCAGAGGTATATGTGATGATATTCCCTATATGGGACGTAACATGAATCTCAGTGCAATAACCGTTTTCATGTTGCTCCAGGTTGCATTCTATCTCGAATATGTCAATATCTGACATTCCGTTATAGGACGTTATTTTATACGTACTTGTGTGTTTTATCTCCATATCTTTGTTTTTAATCCATTTTATACATACATATCTTTTGGAGCTTCCAATGCCAAACCAATCGGAATCAAACCTCGATAGTCAAAGTGATGAGAATTGAGCCAATCAACAGCAGCACAATGATTGCTTACTGATGCAACATCAAAATATTCTTTCTTCTCTTCATCAGTCATACTTGACATCGAGCGGAGATAAGGCTTAAGTTCTATTTCATCATGCTGTAATCTGTCGATATGTCCAATTTTAAGTTCTGCCTCCAAAACTGTCCAGTCTTTGACTTGAATGTTAACTTTATAAGGCAATCTTGCACATAGGTCTTTCAATAACAATTGTTTTTCTTCTTGTGTCATAATGCTCAATTTTTAATATAAACCTTACCGTCAAACTTAAAGTTCTTACACATCGTATGAATTGCTACATTGCCCACTATCTTCTGCGGGTTTATAGGATTAAACATACATTCCTTATATGTACGACCGTAGAATATGCAGCAACTGCAACTTCTGTGACGATTCACATATCTCATTACATATATGTTATCAGCCTGATTCATTCTGTCAGCAAATTTCAGATAATACAATATCTCTGACAGCTTTCTTGTCATTGGCTCTAGCTCTTCCGTTAAAGGATTTTTTGTAGCTTTTACGAACTTTTCCTGATCTGCGCCAGTCAAGAAGCTCATAGAACTCCCATCCAAATTTTCTATATCGTTTTGTCAATCCTTGTTTCATAACAGTTTAATTTTAATGTTAATATTAATTTGTTGAGGTAAATATAATACAACTTTTTGAAAGTTGGATCAAAATTTTGAAAAATTTTTACATCATGCTGTTATTTTTCAAAATTTGATTTATTTCATCTTTCGAATCCTCCAGGCTTGAAGTCGAGAATATGCATAATTTCCCTGAAAATGAAATCCATGAACAAATATGTTTTTCATAGTCATAGTTATCCATACCATATGTGTCATGAATTACAGGAATATTGTCATACAGCATATTTTGCTTCAACCCTGAAAAATTAGTCATAGATCCCGTATTGAAAGATGAGATTGTGATCTTATTATATCCATCCAAGACCCATTCCTTATTATTAAATTTATAAACCATATGATATATCACATCGCCTACTTCAAGGTTGCAGAACAGTTTATGCTGTTTGTTTTGTGTACTTGTCTTCATCTCCGTTTAATTTTAATGTTAATACTAATTTGTTGAGGTAAATATAATACGACTTTTTGAAAGTTGGATCAAAATCTTGAAAAATTTTTACATCTTTCATGATTTTATTTTAAAAATCATCTTCATTATCTGTATCTTCTTCATCGTCAGAAGGCCATACAGGATTGTAGCTTGTCAGAATCTTCTTTATTTCATTGCTTATGCACATAGGTTCGCTGGTTGAAAACATACATAGTGTCTCTGACCCTGAAAACCATGTACAGATTGACTTATTTAAGTCACAATCATCAATGCCATATGTGTCAACATTGCAGATGTAGTCAGGAAGCTTGATATTGGATATTGCACAATGCATTATAAGCTCTTTCTTAAATTCATTGTCGTCAATCTCTGTCGACATTACAATAAGCTTGTTGCATCTTTCAAGAATCCATTTGCTACCGTCTGAGTTGAATATCAGATGATATAAAGTATCACCAGGTTTAAGGTCTGAAAATAGTTTATTCGATTTTTCCATAACTATAATATTTTAAATTTACATTTTAATACTTATAGTTCTTCCTTTAAAGTTGCTAATTCACTTTCAATTCTTGCCATCCTGTCTAATCTTTTTTGCTCGGCTTCCATTCTGTCTTTTTCTTCTAAAATAGCTTCATATACAACACGGCTTAATCTTGAATACAGTTCATCTTTATCTTCAATGGAATCATATTCATAGACAAAATAGTTTTCTTCATAAGAACTCCATATTTCTTCAACCGTGCCTTTGCCGTATTTCTCTTCAAGCGATTTTAAGTAAGTACAGACATCTGTAATAGATTTTCCAAACAACATGTCATTAGAAATCTCAATTTGTTTCTTTACGTTTTTGGCATTGTAATCTTCATCAGATAATGTTCTGTCTATTACAGAAGTGACAATATCCCTTGTAATGCCAAAATACTTATAAGTCTCAAACATATCTGAGATAAGCTCTTTTCTAATTAAATCCTTCATAGCCATTGTTTCCATAATTTCCACTTTATTTTGGTTCTTACTACTTGTGACAAAGATTGTCGCATTTCTTTAAATTGCCTATTTCTGCAAGATCCGCCTGAATGCAGCATAACGCATCATTCAGGATTTCATCTGGTGTTGACATGTATGTCGAGAACGCACATATCGAATTGTTTGTTTCACACCACCATGCATAAAAGCTTGACTCGCTATACCTCAACAGATATGTCGCAAGACGGTCTCCTAAAACATTTATGCTGCCATCCTTACATTTGTCGATCCGTCTAATATCTATTTTATTAAAGGTCATGGTAGGAAATGAATTCTTACCTCTCTTGAATTCCCATTGAAACAGTTCGTCGCCTCTTTCAAGTTCTGTAAACAGTTTGTGTGCTGAAGGACTTATAGTGTGCTGTACGGTATCATAAGTCTCATAACAGGACATATCATGTTTTCTTTTTTCACAGATTTTTTCAGGATTGAAGTTTAGGCATCCGTCACATTTATGCTGTTTCATAACTATTATAATTTAATACAATGTATCTTTTATTTCCTTGATTTGGTTTTCAAGGCTTTTAATCTTTTCAAGTTTCTTGCGGTTTTCTTCATCTTTTAATGAACTGATGACATCCTTTATGTAATTGCCGACCCTGTCGGAATATTCACGCTTGTCTTCCTTGCCAAGTTTGTATGCGTATATGATGTCGTATATGATGTCTTTGTCATCATATGTTTCCTCGCATTCGATATCTGAATATCCCTTTGTCTTCAAATCATACAAAACACCAATCATCTCATCGATTGTTGAGCATTTTGAAAAGTCGATGTATTCACGTCTCTTTACCTGCTGCAATTTTAAGACTTCAGGTGAAATATACCATGATTTTCCATCTTCTATGAACTTGATTGCCTTCTTGGCCCATTCTTTTTCTTCAGGGTCATTACGGAACATATAGAAGTCGTCACTAAGGATGTAAGACTTCATATCTCCAGGCATGCATATCTTCTGTGCTTTCATATCCGTTTAATTTTAATGTTAATATTAATTTATTGAGGTAAATATAATACAACATTTTGAAAGTTGGATCAAAATCTTGAAAAATTTTTACAATTCAAATTTTTTATCGAATGATTCCTCATACTCCTTAATCATATCAAGAATCCTTTTACGATGCATTTCCGAATCCTCGATAACAATTCCGAACGTATCACAAGCATCCTCATTACGGATATCATTTATGATTACTTTGTAATATTCGTCGTCAACAAACTTGTAATTGTCTATTGTTGCTTCAAAATCATCCAAATCTTTTTTACGAATATCACGAAGATATCGTGCGTTTCCATAAATTGTTACTACCTCGAAATACTTGAGGAATTCACGAAATTCGGCATCATACTTTTCATTGTACCGTACAAGAATCTCTTCTAAGTCTTGGTAGATTCCATTTATTTCAGGTACAAGTTTAATGACTGAGAATTTGGTCCAATACTCGTTTGCTTTTGACTTGATTTCATGACGGAGGCAATCTACGCGGTTTGTGAATTCCATGCCGTCACATGCGACATATTTGGTCTTTTCAACCGTCACAGTCTTTGTTTCACTTTCTACAACTTCTTTCATATCCGTTTAATTTTAATGTTAATACTAATTTGTTATATATAACTCTATATCTGCTTCACATTTTCATCATCCTTCAAGATTCCGAAACATCTTTCAGCTTCAGCACATTTCATAGCAGACTCCTTTAAGTCATCTGATGTAAGCATCTCATCTTCTTATTCGCTCTTTGCCGCTTTGTCCTTAATAATCCTGAAATCATTTACTATTATGTAATAAGAAACACTTGTAAGAAATGTCCTTGTCATAACAATATAATCCGTCACTTCGATATTCTTATTCCTTACAACGACACCTTTTCCATTACGGCACGGCAAAATTCTGTAAAATGTTTCCTTATACTCCTTAAACATAAGAACGACATTCGTGTGCTCAATCTCAATATCATTTATCCTATCAAGAACAAGCTGACAGCTGTCAGGTAACGGATAGCCGTAATCGCATCTTACACTGTTCGACGACGAACATGTGAATGGCAGAGATTTCTCAAGCGCCTTATTGATATTAAAAGCTTCATCTTCACGAGTTTTGTCACGTTGAGTAAACTTCGTATATTCTTCTTCAGTCATCATTCTGTCGTCATAGAACTTGTATCCACGGCTTTCCAAAACCTGTCTAAGACAATCGCAGCTCCCTCCATTGTTATACCACCACAGCATATAGTCATCATCATGGCAATTCTCGAATTTCACACCTTTATACATACCTCCTTTGAAGCAGTCATTCTCCAAAGAATCTTCTATTTTTCTTGTAAAGCTGTGATTACCTTTGAGACTCATATCGATGTCGGCTTCAGGATAAAGTCTTTTAGCCTTCTCTTCGTCAGTCGATATGTTTTTAACGTAGTCATAATGAACATATCCGTCGTTTTCATATACATACCATAACGTGTAATATGTACCTCCAAATCCTATTGTTTCCATAATTTCCTCATTAATGTTAATATTAATTTGTTGAGGTAAATATAATACGACTTTTTAAAAGTTGGATCAAAATCTTGGAAAATTTTTTACAATTCTTAGTATTATGAATATTCAGGATATTTGAATGTCATTGAAAACTTATTGTCTAGCTTTCAAGTTCTTCAATTCGTTCTTTTATGATTGGCAACCATCTCTTACCACTATCAAGAGCATCTGGATTCGCAACCATGATCTCATACATCTTCTTAGCAGCTTCTAGCCAGTCTGATTTTATGTCATCTGGAAGATTGCATATCGCTGAGTATTCACACAAAGGATAGAAGCTGAACTTGTAGTCTTTGAAATATTTATACATCTCTTCATCAACTTTGATGCTGAAGTCATTGATGTTCTTGTCAACATCTAAGATACGAGAGACTAATATACGTCCTCTGCGCATTATCGCCCTTGTTGCATTCACTGGTCCCGTAAGCTTCAATACCTTCCACTTCATCCTGTCCGTTATGAGATTTTTAATCTGGCAGAACATTGCTCCTGCTTTCGTCTTCACTACTCTATTTGTGTATTTCGAAACTAGTTCACCATCTTTCCACCTGTAGCCGTTGCCGCATACACAGAAAAGATGATCATAGACATTAAGAGCATTCTTGAACAAGAGCGGATAATTTAACAGATTCTCTCTAACAGTTTCTTTTACAGTCATATTATGTTTAATTTATATTTTATTAATTGTTTTTAAATCATAATAACCGAAATATAAATTCTATATCTCTTTAAAATTCAAATATCTTGAAACTATCTTCCATTGACTTATCTGTATATTATTGTTACATGGAATACTGTAAGACTGTGTACATTCGTAGACTTTTCCTTTAGTCCATGAATATCCGTTAGGTGCAAAGTATAAATTTGACGTACACAGATATTTTTTACCTTTTACAAAATCTATGTCATTGTCGAGTTTACAAGAAACTGAGCACGGTATTAAGAATGCCATAGTGACTTATAATTTTAATAAATCTTCATATAGAGCCGTAAGTACACGTTTATCTTCAGGAAATGATGAAGCTGACGTCATTAACATGTGAATTGTCTGCATTTGTTCCTCACTTGGTTTCCATTTATTTTGTGGTTTAAGTGATTTAAGCCAATTTTCAACAGCAGTATATCCATTTTGATGACACACATATATTGCCTGTTTGTGATTTAATTCATCCTCTTCACTCCATTCGGATTTCTTGCCTTGCTTTTCAAGCCAAGAAACAATTTTAGAGTCAGGAATATCACAAGTCGTTTCATTATTCTTTGCTCCAGCTGAAAAGAATTCTAATAGTGCTTGTTTTATTCGTTCATCCTCACTCTCTTTGAGTTCGGGGATTAAGATTTTCAGTGCCTTACGCAACATAGTGAAGCTGCTGTCAGGAAAATTCTTTCTTACAATTTCTACTGCTTCTTTTCTATCCATAATTATACTCTTTTAATTGTTTTTATAAAATTTAAACTATAATAATCAATATATCAATTCTACCAGCAATTCACATCGGTAATATCGACTTCTTCTCTGCAGCCGGTACACCGCATCTTTGTGCACATCCCGATATTGTTTGTAACAAATATTGTCTCAGTATGGCCTCCGCAATGACAATGTACGTCATTGAACATCCATTGCCTTTCCTGTTCCTTTATTGAAAGCTTGTATGTCATTGTGTCCTTATTCGACTTACATTTCCGATTCTGAAACTTATCAAAAGAAGCCATACTAATGCGTATGATTTCGTCACAGTCATCGTATGCGTGTATCTCGAAACCGTCCTTTCCGAAGTACATCTTTGCATTATGTATGCTGTCGGATTTGTCAGTAAGCTTGATAATTTTATTATGTGTTATGAGTGAGAAGACCATTTTAAGGTCAATCCATTCGTCGCTGTTCTCAGGATATCTTATCTTAAAACCTTTAAATGCTTCGTATGCGTCAAGCTCCTCAATCACGTCAAGCTGCCAGGATTTTGTTATATGTATGAGGTAACGGTCGTCGAAGTGCCTGTTCTCGTATGTACAGTAACCGAAAGCCTTCAGCGACGCCAATCTTTTGAAGAACCGTATTACTTTTCTTTTGAATATGAATTCCTTTATCATAATTCTTGACTTTTATTTAACATCAAAATCAGTATTATTTTTTCAATCTATTTTATTCCTCTATTTTATCGTTAAACTTCTTTGCCAAGTCAGGATAAATTGCTTTCAGAAGCAGTATTAGTTTTTTCTTTGATATTATTTCACCATTGTATTCACAATGTTCTAAATGTCCATGTGAATCACAATATTGAAAGAAAATTCCGCTGACGGATGGTATTTCAAGATCGATTGTGATTAAAACTTTTATCACCTTTGATCCATTGAAGTCCATGAGCTCCCTATATCTGAACATTCCAGATTCATTGTTAAGAAACTCATTTTGTCTCAGCCATTTAACATCAAAATCAGTATTATTTCTCCAACTCATATTTAGGAAATTTATATTTTATAAAAACAATATTATTGTATAGATGGATAAATGGAATTTTTATGGTAATTATCATTTAATTGCTTTCCTGCTATTTTATGATATTGTCGTTCAGCCTCTCTTCTTTGATATTGTCTTTCAAATTTGATTAGATCTTCATAAAATTTTATAGTCTGCTGATTCTCATAACAAGGATCCTCTTCGTATTTCTTATATGCGAAGTATAATAAATCCTGATATTTTTCCATTGTTGTCTGCTCAACACAGAATCTCTTGACAAAATCATCACATTCCTTCTTATTCAAGAATAACGGGAACAGAATCCTTTTATACCAAGGCAGTTTTCGTTTATATGATAAAAATTGAATATAAGTAGCCATAATTTTAACTATTTAAGTTATATATCCCTTCAGGCGCTTCAAGGGCAAGACCTGATTTAATAAGTCCAAGATAGTCGAAATAGTGTTTGTTAAGCCAATTAACGGCTATCCAAGGTTTGTTACACATAACCAATTTATCATAAGTATCCTTCTCTTTATCTGTCATACTTGACATTGAACGCAAGTATGGCCTAATGTTTAAAGTTGAATAACTGTTGTGGTAATAATCACCTGCATCAATACGGTCACCGTTCAATAAATCCACACCAAGCAATTTATGCGTCCGTATTCTTGTAGGTGGTAAAGATATATCTACTACTATAATCCCATATGGAACCATAGTACAAAGATATTCAAGTAATATTTGTCTTTCTTCTTTTGTCATGTCAATTTATTCTTATTGCATGGAAGGAATAGATATAACCAGGAAAATCATCAGGAAAATCAATATCGTCGAAATACTCACACGACTCTATTTCCTCTTTGTACTTTCCTATGTACTCGCCGTTCTTGTAAGGTCGGAACCCGCCGTATTTGCCAGCATTCTCCTTTTCCTGCCAGATTGGATGCATGTATACTACGAAAGTCTTATCCTTACATGACACGTACTTCTTCAGGTACTTCAACGCCTGTCCATAGTTATCGCATAAACCATAGCAACTACCAAGGTACTCCTTATTCTTTACAAGCTTTCCATTCTCCATCCTGCAGTAGTCGCTTTCATTGAAAGACCACCAGAAATCCTGACCTAAATCCTTAGTCTGGTCGTAAAGAAACGACATAAACTGATAGTTTCCTATGTACACACCTTTTACAGGATTTTCCGTAGGAAGCCAGTCCCTGTAGTCAAACTTCAAATCAGGATTTTCCTTATTGAGTTTCTCATTCTTTTTTCTAAGCTCTTCATGCAGAGCATCGCTTGTTGTAAGTTCTCCTAACATAATTGTACATCATTTATGTTCAAGCCTTTTTCATTTTCTTCTCTGTTTGCCCTTTCAAAGCATTCATGGACGAGTTCGCCAGGTTTAATCTTGAAACCTGTACAACATACTCCTCCTTTCCAAGAATTCTTACTCCTTCCTACATCGGTCTTAAATGAAACCTCTATATCTGTAGATTGCATGTCAAATAATTTTGTCCACATCAGCCATTTTCGTCTCCATGTCCTTCTTTCGAGACGGTATATTGCAGGAACTTCTTCACCGTCGAAATCCTTCCAGACACCTTCATATACTGCGGCGTCTGTAGGACGCTTATCCTTATCACAATAATTCAAGTAGCCTACCTGCTTCTCATACACGGAATGGTCTGTAGCGTCAAGCCAGTTTCCGTCCTTACACCAGACTTCATACTTGTAAAAACAACGGGTGACAAACGGAATGTCCCATGCAATCCACTTTGTGCCTCCGTTCATATTGCCTTTACCACCATAATACAACCAGAATGAGTTATTGTGTATTGCGATACCGTACTCCGGCGCATCGCATTCCTCTTCCCATTTCTTGTTTATGAACGGCAATTTTATTACGATGGTCCAAAAGATGGCACCAATTTTTATTTCAGGTCTTCCGTCGAAATATCCGCACTTTGCGAATGTCAGTCTAAAACAAGGAAAATCCTTCCAGCAAACGATTTCAAAATTCCCAATTTTCAATTTTCTTTCTTTTGCCATAATTATTTAAGATTTTATTTGATATAACTATTGTGTTACTTATAATCATTAAACTAATTTATAATAAACAACACCCATTATTTAGTTTAATATTAAAAATTTTTGATTCCTTCCCATTGTCTTTTAAGGAAGAATGTATACAGTTCCAAAAACTGTTCCTCATTTTGAACACAGTCGGCGCCTGAAACAGGTTCATATGTCAGGTTGTCTATCAATGCGCCACTCTGATAGGTGTTAAGGAGAGACACATCAAGGTTTGTGCACCGGCCGTCAAGAAGCTTCAACAGATATGTCTGCTGCTTCTCGCTCGACTGCTTCAACGGAATCTGCAGCAGTTCGTTTATCTTTGACGACTTAGCAGACTTATCCCTGTTGCCTGTCGACAATTTGCATGAGTTAAGGTAGCTGCTGATGTAGTTGTCGGACGGCAATCCCCTGTATGCGACCAGCTTGTCCACAGACTCGCTCCAATTCTGTTCTATCTCTCTTGTCGCTTTCTGCTTTCCGCCTCTATTTGAAACCTTGAATTCATCAGGAGTTACGGATCTTACCAGATAATCCTGAGATATTCCTTTATTGAAATCGTCTATAAAGATGTAGCATGAAATTTTCTTGACTTCCGAACATGCCTGTTCGAAGTATTTCTCATTTCTGTCGTGACATATTGAAACAACATATTTCTTTTTATAGTTGGTACGCACGCCTATCGAATTATGGTACACTGTAAATTCTTTTTTGATTTTGCTTTCATGCCCGTCATTCCACAAGGTGACAATCTTTATGCCTATGCGCTTGATGACAAAAGTTCCGTCAACAAGGTCTTCAAAGAGGTTCTTGCTCTTTACATATTCATTAACCTCGTCATATGACAAAAGAAAATCGGAACCGTCTTTGCAGTCATACTTGACAACGGCATCAAGGCATTTCGTAATGCTCTTATTATTCTTTACAACCTCAAATTTCATAATCTTTAATATTAATGTTAATCAATAATAACGTCAGATACCGACATATTCGACCATCTTGCCTCTCTGCCATTTCAAGCCTTTTCTTTTTAAGAAGTACTTCATGTCGTCAAGAGACCAGCTATACCAGATTCCGACTGAATCTGCTCCTCCAAGATCATTATCCGTCAACTGTACCATGCCATTGGTACCTGCTGTTGACAATTTTGTCTTCCACTTCTTATCCAAAGTTTCTGTATCAGGCTTGTAACCACATCTTTGAGTTATTGATAATGTCAGTAAATACTGGTAGGCTTCTTTACCGACCCATATTGAACTTTTCTTTGCCATAGCTGAATATAATTTAATGTTAATTTTAAGATATCTTCTTGATGATTTTCAGGATTACAAGGAACAGCCATAATAGAAAGACAATTGCATATGGTATGATTATTGGAGACATGACCACGCTCCAAGATGCGTCGATACATCCGAATGCCTTCATAATTGCAAGTACTATCGTCACTACGTAGCACCATGTAACATCACTTACAGTACGTGTGTAATTCCTCGTAGTATGTAATTCTTTGTCCTCCATCGTTGTAAGTTTTAATTTGTTAATATTAATTTGTTGAGGTAAATATAATACAGATTTTTGAAAGTTGGATCAATTTTTGAAAAATTTTTTAAAAAATATAAAAATAAAAACGGACTTGGAGATGTCGACCAAGTCCGCAAAACGCCGGATACGATGGAAGAAATAGATAGAATTTCCGGCGTCATAACAGTGTTTAACTATAGATATTTATAAAAAACAATATTACCGGAACTTTTGAACCATGTTTTATTTTTCCAAAATATTATTAAGGATTTCCTCAAGGACATAGACATCTATGTCGTTCCAAACATCCAAGAAACCGTATTCATCATCATCACCCATGTGTCTGCGAACACCTTTTTCTTCAATTTCTCCCCATTCGCTCTGCCAATGATCGCCCTGCCATCCTGCCTGTTCTATGCGGTATTCATTACCAATGTTCTGTTTGGCCTTGTTAATCAATGCAGCCTTGTTAGGTTCTGGAGTCACGTCAGCACCTTCACAGAAGGCATTAAAAGTTTTTAAATTTTCCATGATTTTTAGGTTTAATTTTGTTATGGCATATTTAGTAATATTATTTTTCAAATTCGTTTTCAAGTATGTCAAGTTCGTTGTCTACAAATTCGTCAATATATTCATCCCACAGGTTCTTTTCAATTGCTATAGCCTCATTGCCTCTGACAGCGGCTATAATAATTTTCTTTTCATTGACTTCCTCATCTGTCTTCATATATCCGCAAGGTCCGTCTTCGTCATATTCTTCTTCACTGTTCCATGTAGTCTCGATTTCCAAAGACACGCCTATCTTATAATACTTGTCTGAGTTACATACGGCGTTTATTTCCTCTATCTTGTTTTTAACGACAATTGAGTCATATATCGTCTTAGACTCTTCAACTGTCGCAAAGAAATCCTTATTTACCGTCAATGAGTCCAGGACTGAATCGCATACGTCCTTTCTTATACCTATGAACACTGAACATTGGTATGCAGTCCATCCCTGTTCGTCAGAACCTGGATAATCCCAAGTCGCAGGTTCGTAATGAGGGTTTTCACCGTCAACGGCCTCATTCCAGTCTTCATAGTATCCGTTGTCATATATTGTATCAAACAGGTTGTCGCTGCCGCTCAGCTTGCCTGTAAGTTTCAGACAGTGTGCTGATATTACCCGTATCACTTTCTTTACAGTTTCCAATTCTTCCTGTGTCGGCTGCACGCCTGAGCCTTCGTTGATGCGCATAATTGCGCCTTCTGTCAAAAGCTGTCTAAATGAATTTTGATTTTCCATGTTATTAAATTTAAATGTAAATTTGATTATAATTCTTCTTCGTCGTCTTCATTCTCAATACTCAATTTCTTTTCAAGCTCTTTCTCAAAATATTTCTTAATCTTTGGAAGTACCGGGATTTCAGGCCATATGATCATCATATTCGCTAGTATTGACAGGATTTCTGATATGAACAGGGCTGACGATATGACTGCTCCTAAAAAATTGATTCCTACAAACCTGTCGACACCTCCTGCTATGAGGTATCCTAAAGAATAAAATATGATTTTGCCTACGACATTCTTTACCTTTGCAGACCTTAAATTTCCCTTACGGGCATTTATAACCATCGCCATAATCCAGTCAATCACGACAAGTATGAACACAAATGTGATCTCATCCTTGTAAGGAGCCATAAGTGATATTAGCAGCATACAGCAGTATACAAGGAATTCCTTAAGGTTCGTGAACGCCATAACAAAAACATCCTTCATTTTAATCGCAGCATTTATAAAACTTTCTTTCATTACACTATAAAATTACATAATAACTTATAAGTTATTTATAATTATGAATTATAGGCAGATTGACATGAATTCGTCATTTGTGAAATATTTGTCTATCACATCGTTCAATTCCTTAGGGGTAATAAGTTTTTGGACTATGGTGTCATTAATATCTTTCGGACGTTTGTTGTTCTTGTCAAAGTCTTCAAGGAACTTCTTCCACATGAAGACATTCTTATGGGTCTTGAGCATGTTCAGACTCCGTTTCCTGCCGGCGGCGTCGTTGTCGAATATATACTTTACGTTTTCGAAATCGAGAAAACGCCTGTTGTCACGGCATGCCCCGCACAACGCTATAGAGTTGTTTATGAACATCGAATCTATATATCCCTCCAGGACATAAAAGCTTCTGTTGACATCTATGTTGTTGTAGTTGAACAGCAGCGAGAAGTCGTCAAGTATCCCAAGCTTTACGGGATCCAACGTGCAGTCTTCTCCGTGAATCTTTTTATAGATTTTGGAATAGCATTGAGACTGGTATTTCGGAAACCCGTTGTCCTTGTTGAGGTTCCTGATTTGGATTCCGATTACACGGTTCCTTACCTTATTAAGGATTACTATGTAGTTCTTCATCGCATTGTACATGAAGTTTGAGAAATCCGTAATGCCTCTTGACGTAAGGTATTCGACCGCTTTCGGGTTCGCGTTGACCGGAACGCACCTGTAAGCCCTTGCAACTGAGTCTATGCTGAAACACAGTTCGTCAGGTATGTCTACGAACGCCCTTGACCTGTTTGTATGTTTTGCCTTGTTCTGTACTGAAGCTTTGAGGTCTTCACCTGTAATGCCTGAATCGTCGCATGTATACCCGAATTTTGAAAGGAACTTCGGCAGCGTGTAATGCGCGTTGCAGTTGAAGCAGTGGTATGTCAGGGAGGAAAAGTAGATGTTGCCCCGCTTCTTGAATGTATTGGTTCCAGAGTCGCCACATAAAGGACATGCGAAATTCATACGATCGCCTGTGATGACATATCGCCGTTTCTGAGGTTCGTCGAATTCCTTTGTAAGAATCTTTGATACAATGCCTGTAAGCTTGCCTGTATCCATATGTTAATTTTAATATTAAAAAATAATTTTATCAGTATAGCATTTATACGTCATTGCAAAATCCTCAGGGTTATAGATGAACCTTACCTCACCGTAATCGAAATCAGTCGTTATCTCAGAATCGAACCTGTATACCGCATTAGTCGACAGTGTTATTTCGGTATCCGTTATGGAAACTATGTCTTTCTGTATGAGGTCCTCCTTCAGCAGATCAGATAAAAAGTTTATGCGGTATGCGTCACGGAGCAGGTTGACATCCGTGAATACAGACAGCTTAAAGAACTTGTCTGAAGTGTTCACAAACTTCCATTCATTGTTGTAATCGCTCCAGAGGATGTAAATGAATGAATTCTCCTTATATGAGTAAAGCTTGAACACCCTCGAATTCTTTGCAGTACGGCCGAGATACACCAGGATATCAAGCACGTCGTCGTTATTCCAGCTTGTCGAATGTGATTTTGTCATTGCATACAGCTGGCCTTCTTCTATCACATTTATATCAGTGTAGTCAGACGTCCTATGATGTTTAAGGTGTCTGAGTTTTTCATTAAGATATTCCATTTAAATAAATTTTAATGTTAATACTTAATTTATTTATATGTTCTAATCTTTTATGAAAGACATGTCGTTGTCATGCTTCACTGACCCGAGAAGCGAGGCGAACGAATTACTGATGTTTGTATTCCTGTCCTGTTGCTCCTTTTCCTTCCATATGCCGGCGTTCTTGTAAAAGAAAACCTTGGCAGGCAATATACGGTAGTCTGACACAACATTTGCCTGTTCAGACGCCTTCATAGACTCGAATATCTCCTGTGGAACCGACCAGTCCTTCAGGATGACCAGCTGCAAATTCCGTTTTATGATTTCTGAGACCTTTTCTTCCTCCAGACTGAATTTACCCTTCAAATATGGTGAAATGGTCTTAGAACAGACGGAAACGTCAAATCTGAGCATGTCAAGCACGTTTCCTCCGTCATATTTGGACATTGACGACAGCTCGTCATAGATTTTACCGAATTTAACCTCGCCTATGCCAGGTATTCCAGGAACCTCGTCGCTCGGACAGCCGCATATGACTTTGAGAGCCGCCTCCCTGTCAGGATGTACGGGATTCATAGAGTACTTCCCGCTTACAGTATCGGCAAGAATATCGTCTATATCCCGTTTTACAAGGGAGTCGCTGTAAAGGACTTCGTTCTTCACACAGTCATACTGTATGCATTTGTCTGACAGAAGCTGTCTGAAATCCTTGTCTGCCGAAACTATGATGTCGAAACAACCGGTATCCTTTGAAATCTTATAGAAGATGATATCGTCTGCCTCGCATGACGGGACTTCGACAATGCTACCGTCTATCTTCTTGACGAATTCCTCGAACCTCATCTGTACCAATGACATCTTTTCGAAATCTATGTCAGACGAAACACCGGTCTTTCTGCTTTCCTTATAGCCGGCAGTTATCTTCTTGCGCCATGAAGCACTGTCCTTTATGAAATACAGTTCTTTCGCACTGTAGAATTTTGACAGCAGGTTGTATAGGGACTTACACAGGCTTTCATAGTATGCGTCCTGTATTTCCTGAGTCTCAAGCTTGAGGCTCAGCTTTGACGCAAACAGTATCCTGTAATAAAAATTGTTAGAATCGATAAAAACTCTTACGTTTTTCATAATGCTAATGTTAATGTTAATTTTTTACTTTTCTGGTACCAAGGACTTCGTTCAATTCGTGAATTCTGACCTGGTATAAAATATCGTCATAGATGTCATTGACCTCAGTCTTTGAACATCCATGACAATATTTTCTGATTTCAGACTTTGAAGGGACCAGGTTGTCACTATGCACCGTGAGCTGCTGACCAAATGCCTTGTCAACAACACACATCAAAATAAGTGCTACGGCAATTTTCTCCAATACACTCATCCTATTCCTCAACTTTATGGAATTTGTCATAATTGCAGATTAACGCAAGTCCTCCCCAAGTGCCGTGCAGCTGGCCGATGTCGTCTATGTATTCGACAACACCTGTTCTGCCTCTGTATGACGGTTCGTCTATCATCATGTCTATGAAGATTTTGTCGCCTTTCTTGAACAACAGTTCAACTTCTTCTTTTTTCATAACCAAAAATTTTTATAATAATAAACAATTTATTTATTACGGCATATTAGGCATGCTAGGCATTTTTGACATCTGGTTTGAAATACTTGCATTCGTCCTTGCCTCAGCTCTTGATATCATTGACTCGATGTCGCTGTATCCCGGTTGACGGCCCTGCGACGTATGCTCCTGCTCTTCCTGGTATTTCTTTTCCTCCTCCTTCATCAGCTTGTACTCCTCAAACAGATAGTCGATCTCATAGAAGAACAGAGAACCGACTTCTGTTGGAGAATACCTTAGCTTGTCTGCGAACTGTACGTATATCCTATACAAGTCCGTAATCGGATTCACTTGAAACGACAGGAATAAGGAGCTCTTTGATATTCCCTGGAAAGGTACAAGGAATAACCATCTGCCCTCCACATGCAGGACATGTCACATGTGCATAAAGATCATTGCCGAGTTTTTCAACCTTTGTCTGCAGGTTGTACAGAAGGTTGTATTTCGCAAGAGGCCATCCTATGATGTCTGAAGCGAACTTCTCGATATACTGCGTGTTCATCTTTTCCCAGTCTTCGAAAACTGTCATCATTGCGAGTGACGCCTTGTCATATGAAGTCGATGATTTTTCCATCTCAACGGCATAGTCGAAAGCTGCTGCATGGGATCCTATCGTCGCCGGCTTCATTTTGAACACATCACCGCCTTTGGTCGTGAACACGAACTTTCTTTCAGTTTCCGAATAATACTTCATAAGTTCCGGATCGAACGGAGATTCGAGATTTGTTTCCGACACACGGATATCGATAGACTTTTCTGAATTGCAGCCTGCAGTCTTGCATGCCCCTTTAGGTATGTCTAACGGCAATACCACTCCAGGATATGTAAGTTCCCGGATTAGGAACATGATATAGAGCTCGTCGCACTTCAGCAAGTCACGGTAGTTGCCCCTTGTGTTCGAATACCATACCTGCACGCAGCTGTTAATGATTTTATTGAGCCCCTGGTAGACGTCAATAAGGTTCGACTCGTCCAATGATGAAATATCCTTTACTTCATCGATACGAAGGCTCCTGAAGCAGATTCGTGTATTAGTAGGATAAAACATACCCCTTGAAGGAAGCTTGTCAAGCTCTATGTTGTGGTATCCGTTTTGGTCCCTAGCGGCTTCTAGCTCCCTGCGTACGGTACTGTTCTTACCGGATGAGAACGTCACTTTATGGTCTTCGCTGTTCGCAAGCTCCTTTTTCAATGACTCCTCATAAGATTCATTAGTTACTTCTTTTGCCATAATTGAAATTATTTAATGGTCTTGTTATTCATTTTAGCTACTTTGTCGATTGCCTCGTTCGTGAAGTTGAAGAAACCTTTTGCTTTGAACTTAGGCACGATTGCGTCATACAATGCCTCTGACATCGCTGAAACCTCGATGTTGACTTTGGTAAGTTCATTATTGTCAACCTGCTGAACGCCTTCGAACACCGGCTTGAATGACGACACGACGTCTGCAGCGGCCTTTACGAACATCTTAGCATCCGTATATCCTTTACCAGAGATATCAGATGTGATGAGGTTCGCAATCATTTGTGCGTCCGTAGGAGCAATTTTGACCTCAACCTCTTCCTTCTTAAGGTTCTCTGGTTTCGATGCCACTGTGCGGGCAGAAACATACAGGGATTCGAGCTTGTTGAAAGATCCGAGCTTCTTATAGATATCCTTATATGTCCAAGTCATGTTCTTATACAGGTAATCCATAAGTTTTTTCAGGTTCTTGACGTTAATCGAGATTGTGAAGGACATGCCGTTAATCGCTGTAATTTCGTCGGCCTGCAAATCGCTTTGCTTTTTGATAAGCTCCTTAATCTGGTTGTCGACGTCAGCTATGAATTTTTCAGCCTCTTCGACAGAATTCACGTTGTCGGCATCTTGTACAATCTTGCGTACCCTTTTGGAAAGTTCAGAGAATTCTTCACGACTTATTTTTGTATTGTCGTTTTCTTGGGATTCTTTTTCATTTTTTACTTCTTCGTTGACAGCAACTTCGTTGTTCACAGCTTCTTCAGCTGCTTCTTTCTTTAATTCTTCACTCATAATTTTTAAGTTTAAATTATATAATTACAATATCATAATATTTATAGTAAAAGAGATGTATCGGAGATTGTTCCTTCTGTAGAATAATAGACAGAATATTGGAACAACCATAAAAAGGGATGACGGTATTCATTCTAGCTTCGACGTCATCGCTTCCCAATAACACCTCTTACACATCTGCAGGATTCTAGATCCCGTCCTCAATGTATGGACACCATTCTCCTAAGGTTACTGAGCTATATTTCACCCAAGGACACATGACTGTGGACCTGTTTTCATATAATATACTCCTGTAAATGCAGGAGGCTTGTTTCAGCTTTCAGGCACAGGTCAGGCCGTCAGGCTTACATGCAGGGATATATCGTTTCACCCTTGCCTTATCTTATAGGTTCCGAATCATTTTATCCTGTAACAATTCGAGACCGTGCATGGTTTTTGAGTCTTCTTGCAATACGTAACAGACGTCTTGCTTCCAACCTGCTTCAATGCCGAATCGCTGCATTTGAAGCGGTAGGTCATATAGTCAGACGCTGTCAGCTTCTGATCACTGGATTCCTTATTCCATTTGCTTGTCTTCGACATATTGAAACAATTTAGTTTAATATAATAAACAACATTTGGCAGATTAGATTACGAAACTTTCCAAATTATTCAGGTTGAGGTATTTCTCGGCAACTTCCAGGACATTTTCATATGTCACCTTGTCAATGTCCTTAGGCATACGCACCATTCTCTTTCTTTCAAGGTCCTGTATGTTGGCATACCTCAGCACCTCGCGTTTCTCCTCATTGATTTTGATATTGGATATGATGTCCTCGTACCTGTTCCTGCTGATGTATTTCTTGGTATCCCTGAAAAAGTCTGCATACACTGAAACAAGTTCGTCTATATGGGAATCCGTTGTCGCAGCATAGAACACGCATATCGAATCGTTCACCATTGTCATCAAGTCGCCGACAGAATAGTAGCTCAACCCTCGTTTTTCACGAATCTCCTTGTACAACGGCGACTCAAGGTTGTTGTTAAGCATCATGATGGCGACCTTCATAGCAGGATAGTCTTTCTTCGGAATCAGTTTCTTGCTGAGCATTCCTATGACATATTTCTCGGAAGGACCTGTGTTCTCCAAAGGAGCATACCAGTTCTCACGGTACATGAGTTTTTTAAACTTGTGTCTTTTCTCCTCATATTCGACATCCCTGATGTCCGTTTTAGTAGGGCCGACCTCTATGATGCATGCGGGTTTCATGAAGAATTCCCTCTTCACCTCAACCATATCCTCATATGTGAAGTTTAAAATATCCTCACGCCTGCCTATAGGACAGTAGTAGTTGAACTTCTTGCGGATATGGTTAAGGTACGCAGCGCACTGCGGATCATTGAAGGCGTCGCAATATTCCTGATAGACCGTCGAGCGTTCCTTTTCGAATTCCTCCCTTGTGACATACTTGGTGATATCGCCTGTCACCCTATGGATCAACGTGCTCTTTATATCGGACAGCTGGCTTTCAAGACCCGTCCAATAGAATTTAACATATTCGTCACCTGTCGCGGCATTCCATGCGATTCCCCGTTTTGTCAGTTCCGGACGAAGGTCGCTGAATGTGCCGCATATTAAATGCTCCATCAGGTGCATAGTCCCATATCGTCCCTTCTGCTCATAAAGAGAACCTGCATTGAACACCACCTCAAGAGTGGTCATCTTTAATGATTTCTTTTTATAGATATGCATATGTTCAGATTAAAGCATTTGAATGAATGAACTTCCTACAAGACCTGTACAAAGGATCATTAACACCAGTTTGAATACATCTAAAGTAGTAACCTTTACATTACGTACTTTCTTTTCCTTAAGATTGATTATCGACTTTACAGTTCCATACAGGAATGCTGCTGTCAATAAGAGTAATACTGTAAAACTTATTAATTCCATTTTATTAAATATTTAATTTTTATATTAAAAAATTTTCATCTATAAAAAACAACAAGAAGAGAAGAAGAAGAAGATATACATATACCAATATGTTGACGCCAACTTTGGCAAATCTTTATAATTTCCTCGATATGAGTAAGTTATGGGCTTCATTACTATAATATTTGATATTGTGCGATATTGCCGTTCGCAATCATAGATTTATCACATAAATCAATAATTTTATAAACATTTCCCCAGTTTACATCTGCCACATATGACATTGATTTAATGTTTAAAGTCTTAATTGCTTTATCTATATTGAACAGTTTTGAGAACATTTGATATGTGGATTTTTCATTGAAGTTCTCAAGGTAGAACATGTTATCAACTTCAAGCGATCCGTCCTTTGCAAGTTCCTTTTCCAAATTCTCATAATATGCATCTATGAGTATTTGCAGGAATTTAATCCTTGCAGGCAGCAGGAGCTTACATAAGTCTATGCCCTTGACATTTCCTGATTTCATATCCTGCGAAATTGCGAGAAGGAACATCTGTGTATTATATCTATGTTTTGTCTCGACAATTCTTTCAATATAGTATATCCGTCCTGGAAAGAACACTGACGACGATTTCATAGTCATTACCTCAGGCTTTTCAAAAAGATATCCTTTAAGCTTATTATAATATTCTGTGATGTCGTATGCCATTATGTATTATATTAGGTTAGACTTTTCTGTAAGGAATGAAAATATGAATCCGTTTTCCCTGCACCACCGCTTGATGTATTTCGTCTTGTTCTCTATCTTGATGTAGTTTTCAAGGCGCATCTTGTATTTCATCATATTAGAGTATGTCTCCACAGAAGGCCGTCTGGGTTTCGACAGCTGTGAATGAGGTTTTACCTCTATGATGTACTTGAGTAATGTGGATTCATCCTTCTGATAGGAGAAATAGAAATCAGGAAAATACGTATGCTGCTTGTTGTCCACTTCATAGAAATATTTTATGGACATGCCCTCAGAATTCCATTCGGTCACCTTGTCCGTCATGTCCAACCAGATCATGAATTTCTTTTCCCATGAGCTCCTATAAATTATTTTTGTCGGATCTCCTTTATATTTGCTGGGATTCTGAGGAGTGTAATATCCTTGCCTGAACCTGGATTTTACAGAGGGTCTGAGAAATTTTTTAATGTCATCCATATTATTATAAATAAATTAACGTTAATTTTGTATTATATTTATTAAAACATATTCGCTATGAATCTATTAGAGAGCAAAAAGACAAATTCGTTACCGACCCTTGTGTTCCTGTCGGCAACAGCTAAGACTAAGAAGAATGATCATAATTCCGTAAGCAGGTTTGTTGAACAGGCTGAAGAAGCTGGATTTAAGACAGCAGTCATTAACCCTGCACGGGCCGTCTTGAGAAAAAAGGATAATGACTTGTTTGTAATTGAGGATGACGATAAATCAATAGAAGTCAAGAAAACAAATACCATTATCATCCCTAGACGAACCGTACTTAAGAATGACGAATCTAAAAGTTTCCTGCAGAAGCTTGAGAACAACTACTTCTTCACATTGAACTCGTTGAAGAATTTTGAACTATGTGAAAATAAGTATGATACATATCTGGCATTCGAAAAACAGAATGTCATGACACCAAAGACTGAAATCGTGAACACCGATTCGATAAACAAGCTTCAAGAGAAGATAGACAACGTGTCAGGTGGCATGTTCCCTGTCATATGCAAGATTCTTAACGGAACCCAGGGTGTCGGGGTTTTTATCATAGACTCTATGGAAAGTTTGAAATCCACGCTTCCAGCAATGTTCAAGCTTTCACCGAACTCCTCAATTATCATTCAGGAGAAAATCGAGTCTGACGGAGACCTAAGAGTACATGTATTATATGACTCGTTCGACAAGGTTTCCAAGAATCCTTCAAAGTACAGAATCATAGGCGCGATGAAGCGCAATAAGATTGACAACGACTTCAGAAGCAACTTCTCATTAGGCGGAACCGTCGAAAAGACAGAGCTTACTGATGAACAGAAGAATCTTGCAATACAGGCTGCAATCGCTACAGGATGCCGTTGGTGCGGTGTCGATATAATTACAGACAAAAATAAAAACGTGTCATATGTCATAGAGGTCAACTCATCACCTGGCACCAAAGGAATTTCAACAGTAGCCGATGTCGACATTGTACAGGTGCTTCTTGACAAGTTCAAACACTTCGAGTACTTTAGAAACTACGAAAATATCGTTGGCAGACATGAGGCAGGCATATTATCCATTAAGAATGAGGCAGGCATAGAGACGTCAATAGACATAGATACCGTATTTGAATTCGATTACAAGCTTGACAGCAACTGCATCTTCTCAAATACCATCAATATCACAGGTAACAATGTGGTTCAGTTCAGAATTAACGATACATTGTATACTGCCGATATCTATGCGTCAAAGAACGGGACAGCGATAGTTCGTACAAACATATCTCTTGACGGCAACGACTACAAGTACACCTACTTTGAAATCAGATATTCTGAAGCTGACAATAAAGTCGTACTCGCGAAACAGTTCATAGATTCGAACCTTAAGGACTATCATATATCCAATGAAAACTGGATATTGACAGATAAGCCTGAGAACATTGACTAATCTAATTCGACAGACATTAAATGGTTACTCTTGACGAAATACTTCACGTTCTCCATGACGGTGATTCCAATATACTCCAGACAGCCAAGAAAACAAACTTGGGTGTTGAAAGCATAGCCACAATCCTTAAATCAAGCGATCTTGCTAAGAGGACTAAGAACACTGTTGACTCACTTAATAATATTGAGAGGATTCTTAAGTCTAAAAACCTTAAGGATACGGCAAAGGACAGAAGAGGTGGAGAAAACGGTAAGATGGACCTTAACATCAATATCAAGGGAGGCAGCCTGATATCGCTTGTAAACGGTCTTCGTGAGTATGCGCATACGTTAGATGAGATAAGTAACCTTAAATATGATTTCGATAATATTCAGGATCTGCTGCATTATACTGAGAAACTGTTTAAGACGATTAATGAGGGCGTCAAGCCTGCACAAATCTTCTTCTTCCATAAAACGATAGGCAAGGTCATAGGTTCCTTTAGCGAGATATTCAAATTCTTTGAGTCGGTAAATTTGACGGATGTCCAGAGACGTTCGGCACAGCTGCTTACGACCATCAATGAATTTTTCAATACATTGCCTGATATTACATCATTGATATTTGCAAACCTCAAGATGAAATGGATGAACAGCATTATAGCCGATACTGATGGTCCATTTCAAAATCTTGTTAAAACATTGTCGACTGTTAAGATTACACAGGCACAGGCCGAATCAATAAACAGGGTATTCTCCATAGCTGGACTTAATACTTTCTTTGAAAACCTTCCAGGCATAGGCAGGATTGTCATAGCACGTGTGACCATGAAAATGCTGAATACATGTGTGGACAGTATTGTAAAAACCCTTAAGAAGATTACAGACAAAGAAAACGGATTCACTCCTAAAGAGGCTCAGAACCTATCCAATATTGTAGATGAAATAAATTACTCCATAGAAAGCATTTCAGATTTGTTTAAGACTACAATAAAAGCAGGACTGCTTGCCATACCTGTATTGATTGTGGGGGGATTAGTAAGACTGGCACTTAAAGGACCTATACTTAAGACATTAAAGATATTCAGCGATAAAAAGTATGAGAAAGATCTGAATACGACCCACTTGAAATCTGTCAACAGCAAACTCAATGACCTTAACAGCATATTCAAGAACATATTGAAGCTATTCTCACTTGTCACCCTTACAGGTATTATGGCAATACCTGCCGTCGTAGGAGCCATTATCACATGGTTGGCTATGAAACCTATCATATCATTGGTAACAAGCATAACGAAAATGATAAAGGCAGGAAGCGCAAAACGTGCCGAACAAGGCGTAAGAAGCCTAGCAGCATGCATGCTTTCCATATCTATGTTGTTCTTGTCTACGATCCTTTCAGGATTACTGGCAGTACCTGCCGTTCTCGGAGCTGTTGTGACATGGACCGCTATGAAAATAATTTCTAAATTATTGAAATCTGTTCCGTCTCCTGCCTCAACATTAAAAAGTATAGTGTCCATAGGTCTTGTCGTACTGGCGGTTGCAGGATTATGCCTTGCATTAAAGATGATCAATGATACAAAAGTAGATTTTGTTCACATTATTGAATGGATTGGATCATCAGCGATGTTATTCGGAGCCGTCGCAGCTGCAAGCCTTGCAGCCATACCTGCAGCAATAGGTGCTTTAGGATTGCTTGCCGTATCAACATCATTAATGTCATTTGCATTGTCATTGAAAGCATTGAATGCACTGTTGACTGATGACATGGATTTGGATGCAATTGCAACAAATGTATCAAGCGCCGTCAATACGCTATTTGATAATATTGAATTTCCTAATCCTTTCAAACTTGCAACATTCGGAGCGCTTGCTGTCGACCTTACATTGCTGTCTATAAGTTTCATGGCATTTGCAGGTGCCCTTGCAGTATGGGCGAACCTTCAAGATATGGATATTAGTGAACCTATATATGGTACGGATTCAAAGGGCAATCAAGTTATAACAGGTTATAAGAAAACAGGTAAGGTCAAGCTTAATACTGTAGAATGCGCCAAAAATATTTCAGAAACAGTCAATGCATTGTTTAATGGATTAGAGGTGCCTAATATATTCAAGCTTGCCAAATCACTTGTACTTGCAGCAGACCTTACATTACTTTCATTAAGTTTCACGGTATTTGCAGGAGCCCTTGCAGTATGGGCTAACATGGACAGCATGAAGATGACTGGTGATCCAGTATATGAAGAAAGAACTTTATCTGATGGAAAAAAAGAAAAAGTACTTATAGGGTTCAAGGGTTCAGGTGATACTATTAAACTTACACCTAAAACTGTCGCTGAAAATATTTCGGGAGCGGTTAATGCAATTTTTGACGGACTTGATAAAGTTAAGACAGGTTTACTAGGTGGAAAACTTGCTAAATACCTTGCAATCGCTGTAGACCTTACTGCATTGTCAGGATCATTTATGGTATTCGCTAAAGCACTTGCAGGATGGGCCGATCTTGAGAACCTTACAGTATATGACATAGAACAAGTACCTCATACGGATTCCGAAGGTAATCAGACGACACTTCCTACAAGTAAAGGTAAGGAATCTGTAGGTAAGCTGAATCCTACAAAGATTGCTGAAAATATTTCTACAACTATTACAAAATTTTTAGAAAGCTTTGATATATCAAAATACAGTCAAAAACTGGCTGATGCCGCAGACCTTTCAGAAAATCTTTCAAATTACTCAAAATCAATAGTTGATCTTGTTACGGCGTCGCAGTCAGTAACGCAAATTGATACATCGCAATTTTCTGAAAAGGGTAAAAATATATCTTCATTCATTGAAAGTATTTGTGGAGAGTCTACAATAAAAGCGCTTGACGAACTTGATTCATTGGAAGACGGCGACCTTGAAGCACTTGATTCCATAACAAAAAATATATCTACACTCGGTAATGTAGCTGATAAAAACTTTGGAAATATTGCAGAAGGCCTTGAAAGGTCTGTAAAGGCAATAAACATTTTGGATACTGACAAGGCTACGGCGCTTTCAGGAGCATTTAAAACATTCAGCGATGTAGCAAAGCTTGGTGACACGCCGTTTGAAAAGCTTTCAAAACGGGTGGAACAAATCTGTCAGATTATTGTCGAACAGATGAAAGGCAATATTGTTGAAACAAAAAATTCGACCAAGGAATCTACCGACAAGGTGGTTAAAGCCATTAATGATAAAAATAATAACAATAATGGCAATCCTCCTGTACCAAATAAAAACGATAAAGACATTGACAATACCCAGACAACTGAAGTACGGTTATACCTTAATGACATTGAGGACCTTGGAAACGGTTGGAGAATTGTTCCTGCATAAACTGTCTGAATGATAAATCTTCTTTATCATAGTTTCCATAGAACATGTTCTTTGTAATGTCTGAATCATACCATGGAGTTCTGCTTGCAGCGCTTCCCCTCATTATCTTAAATTCCCAATCTTCCCTAGATTTAATATGATAGTGGTAAATCTTAGGACTCAGATTGTCGGTTGGTATCATAGCATATGATGAGGTTAATCCGTCATAGCAGTTCAACCTTCCGTCAACGTCGAAGTACAGCATGGAGGCCTTAAACTCATTATTGATTAAAGGTGTGTGCAAAGGCAGGTGATCTTCTTTTAATTTAGTATGGAAATCATAGATGTAGTCTTTGTGATATCTTATTGCAGACTTTAACTGACTGTCCTTTCTAGTCTGCCTATAGGTTAAGATATCATATAGTCTTTGAGTAGTGTTCCTAGTATCTAACAGTTTCCTAGAAGACATCATGACTTCTGTGAATACATACATATCCCTGTCATAGATTTTGAACATGTCCTCAAGTTTAATGTCTGACGGACTGAATAGGTATTCATCGTCATCAACGAACAGTACATAGTCTCCGTCATTTATGATATTGTTATTATTCATGAAATCCTCATAGAGCAATGCCTGTCTATGGAATCCTTTATAGGGAGCGACTGTACGTATGATGATGTTGTCAGTTGACTTGAAAGTATTTTCAAAGTTGCAGAAGGCTATTACACGTGCGTCAAATACCGTGTTATAGTATCTGATGATGTCTTCAAGGTCTTCTATAAACCTTGGTTTTGAAAGTATTACTACGTTAAGCATATTATTAAATATTTAATTTTTATAATTTGCTTAGTGAGAAAATTCAAAGGTCTTTAGTCTTTGAATTATTTATTTACAAATATAAAAGTTTTTTGTAAATTTGCAAATAAATAACTATAGAAATTGATTATATAGTGAAGACGATATACAAGACATATAAGTTTAGAATGTATCCGAATACCGAACAACAAGAATTGTTGAGCAAGTATTTTGGATGTGTTCGTTTTGTGTATAATCATTTTCTCAATGAACGAAAGGAACAATATAGAGAAACACAGAAGTCCGACAACTATTATGAGCAGGCAAAGAAACTGACGCTTCTTAAAAAGAAAGAAGAGTATTCTTGGCTGAAGGAAATCAATAGTCAGACACTCCAACATAGTTTGAGGCATCTTGAATCAGCGTATCTAAATTTCTTTAGAGGTAATGCGAAGTTTCCAAGGTTCAAGTCAAAGAAAGACAGAAATTCGTTTGTTGTTCCACAGTTCTGTTCCATTAACGGAAATTCAATATCATTGCCTAAGTTTAAATCAAACATAAAAATCAAGAAGCATTGCGAAGTTAATGGTAATGTGCATTCAATGACAATATCAAAAGACTGCGATGAAAAATACTATGTTGCAATTCTGACTGAACAACAATATGAGCCTATAGAAAAGACAAACAAATCAGTTGGAATAGATTTGGGATTGAAGGATTTTGTAATCACATCTGACGGAAAAGTCTATAAGAACCATAGATACACAAAAAAATATGAAAGACAATTAAGTAAATCACAAAAGCATCTTTCTCGTAAATGCAAAGACAGTAATTCTTACGAAAACCAAAGAAGGAAAGTTGTCAAGATTCACAAGAAGATTGCAAATTCAAGAAATGATATGTTGCATAAGGTTTCAACGGAACTTGTAAGGAATTATGATATAATCTGTTGTGAGAACCTTAATGTAAAAGGAATGATTAAGAACCACAGACTTGCAAAGCATATTGCAGATGTAAGTTGGGGAACATTCGTAAATTTTCTTGAATACAAATGCAGTCAGGAAGATAAGACTTTGGTGAAAATCAACAGATATTTTCCAAGTTCACAGACTTGTAGTGAGTGCGGATATATCAATCAAAATACTAAAGACTTAAATGTACGGGAATGGACTTGTCCTAAATGTGGTAAACATCACAACAGGGACTTGAATGCTTCAATCAATATCCTTAGAGAAGGATTAAAAACTCTATCGGCAGGGACTGTCGATTACACGGGCGGAGATGATGTAAGACTTGCTTGCAAGCAATCGTCTGTGAAACCCGAAGCCTACAAATCTTTAGTTTGTAGGTAGTTCACATCCAGATTCTTATGGTATCGCTGTCATGGTCATAGTACATATCTATTACATCAGCAGGTTCGTTTGCGCAATATCCCATACCGTCATCTATCAGAACCTTTGCAGGTTTGTTCCACTTATCTTTTGGTACATGTGAAATGTATTCCCAAAAAGTGTCATGACGTTTGTTCATGTCCAAATAGTCATGATAGGCTTTTTCTGTATCCAATTTTTTAATCGCAATATCAAGTGCTGCCTTTAATTTTTCATCTTGAATGTTATTGTACGCAGTTTTTAATATTTCGATTGCTTCATTTTGCTTCATTTCCATGTTACTCTGGTTTTACATCCAATTCAAAGAAGTCAGGGAGTACGGGATTATTACGTGTACTGAACTTAATAAATCCGGTATCCTTGATAATGCCAAATGTACATAGCTTCATTAACTTCGTACTTGACATACATTCTGCATCCTTTAATGGCTTTTCAGCTTTCGCCTCTGAAAGGAATATTTCTACATTGCTGTCATTATATTTGTTGGCCTCTACAACCTGATATATGGTATATAGATATTTTGACCGTTTTTTATGGTATGCAACCAGTTTACAGTCTACCAGCTGTTCTTCTTTTGATGATAATGGTTTGGACGGACTTTTCTTGCCGTAAAATATTTCAATTTCTATAGGTCCATCCATTTTTATAAATAATTTATATTATTTATTATTAAACAACAAAAGCATGAGAACTCCTCATATTCAGAAATTAAAAACGTCAGGTGGGACATTATATACGTTTTCATCTGCCAATAATGACTTAATGTCAATGATGACTAATTCAAATGTCGAATTTTCATTTTCGAAATTCGCATGCGTCAACCTGCCTGATCTATACGCTGACGTGGACAGCGACGACAGACGTGAAAAGAACTATACATTCGTCATCAAGTATCCTAAAAGAGACAGATACTCCACAGTGCCATATGACACTTCAACACAGGATGGATTAAATGACATGCTTGCACGCAACATCCAGAACTACATACTTAATTTTGAGTCATACATGTTGAACATTGATTCAACAGATGTCTTTGAAAAATCGACATCTGAAGCGATATTATTCAACTGGCTTGAGAAAGTAAACGCTATAGAGTTTGGAGCGATTACGGATGACGATAAGTATGTCTCAAACGGCCTTTTGGATTTGAATGAAGATACTTACTACAAAGAAATACGTCATACGAGCGAAAGCACTGAAGAAATGCCAAATGACGACACATTCGTTAAGTATCTAGGGACGATAGATATCATTAACAAAAATGACAAGGCTGGTGACAGCTATACACAATTGTACATGCATATTCCTTCAGAAGCAGGGTGCACTCCTAAAATAATTTTTAAGGATGACCTTACACATAGTAAGAGAAAAGATGAAGGCATATACAATGTTAAAACAGACAGTTCTACAACAGATCCAGGATATATCATAGGTTCAAGATCTTCATCATCCTCGGTAATCGGAAGCAATACCGCCTTCTATGACAGCGAGGATACGACTGCGGAATATGACGGTACATATGAAATGGATAAATTCATAGGCATAGATTTTAATGCGTCAGATTATTATGATATTACGTCAAATGCAAAAATAAACTCCATTAATGACTACAACCTGTCAGCAGACAGCCATGCTTTTGAATTCAATGCGATTCTCATATATTATGATCTATATGATAAGTCAAGGAATGAAACTGTCACAAACCTGTATGGCATATTATTTCTGGATAACGTCCAATGGCAGAATGAAGAAGGCGTAGTAGGCTACATCCAAAGATATCCTAAATATAAGACGAGCGTTGTTGACAAATACAATGGCAACTCATTCGGTATAAAACTTGACCTTAAGATAGATATCAATGCTGGTACCGGCGACTCATATTCTATTTCAGACGAGTCGACTCTTACAGGCCTTAACATGTTTTCGGATGCAATGCGTGAATTGCAGAAGGCTTCGTCATTGTTTATGACTCTTGAGAAGCAGTATAATGAAATAAGCGGCAGGTTCAGACAGTATGAGAACATCATACTGGCGCTTACTAATGAAAACCAGCAACTGAAGAATGAATTGGAATCAATTAGCAGACAGATTGTAGGGTATACTGCAGGTTCAGGCATAGATATATCTGTTGTTGACAATAAGTACCAGATTTCATCAACGGATTCATATGATAATGTTACAGTACTTGATGTTGCGCTTATCAGTTCTGAAGAAGAGATTTCTGAAGATTACGGCTATACTGTAAATTTAGGATATGGTACGGATACTGTCTCATGTAATGTCCTAACAGATGACGGTGATTACCTTGCATTTAAATTTAACAGTGATGAGTACCCTGTACAGACAGGTAAGAACATAGTTGTTATATTCTCTAGAAAGATTGAAGCTACAGTTAATATACAGATAGGAGGAACAATGGTTTCAGCGATGCTTGACGGCAAGGATCATTTTACAGTTAAATGCATAGACACTGAAGCCGGTGAATATAAGGTATTAATTTAATGTTAGTTTTATGAACATTTACGGTATAGACTTTTCAGTCAATTCAACAGCAATAACCAGATTTTCGGATGGATCTGTTGTAAAGTTTTATTCATTTCCGTCAGTAGGATCTAAAAAGATGGAAAAATGGCAGATCCTCAAGCCATATTCCGTGCATATGGATATTAACTTATTCGATTACATAGATGTGGTTCCATATGAAAAAATAGAAAAGACATCTGACGATTACTGTGAAACAGAACAGACGAAGATAAAGAACGCCTATAACCTATCCAATAAAATCATAGAGACGATAAAACCTCAACCTGATGACATCTTCGTGTTTGAAGGATTCTCTTTCGGCAGCAAGGGCAATTCGTTCATAGATCTGATAGCATTCAATTCTATGTTCCGTCATGCATTGGTAATTGAAACATCTCCTGAGAACATATATGTAATATCACCTTCTGATAATAAAAAACTATTTTCAGGCAAAGGGAATGCAGATAAATCCTTAATGCTTTCAGCGTTCCTTGAAAAAGAGCATGTATGTGAACCAGGTTTAAAGGACTATGTATCCAAAAATCTTTCAACCTTGTATGTTGAGAAAGATAACTCGGTCAAAAAACCGATAGACGATATTATAGATTCATATGCATTGGTTTGCTCATACCTAGCTAAATTCAATAAATAAAAATACCGTCCTCAAAAAATTCAAGGACGGTATCCAACACAAGTAGTTAATAAAATATTATGAAGTACTAGAATATGTCTTCTACATCATCACCATATTTATTTGCAGGTGCTTTAAATTCCTGTCCAGGTTTTGCAGGCTTGGCAGGTTTCGGATCATTGAAAAGATCATCGTCGTCATCTGCAGGCTTTTCAGGTTTTTCAGCTCTTGCAACAGGCTCCAATTTTACTTGCTGAGGTTTTGCAGCAGGTGTAGCAGTTGCATCCACTTCCTCTTCATCTTCTGAGTCAAAGAAATCAGAGATATTAAATGTGATGCCATATTGCGTCTGAAGAATGAATTTGAACTCTTTCAAAGTGCTCTTACTGATATTCTTGATAGAGTTATGCTCTTTAATCTTGTCAAGATATTCAGATGTATCAGAAATACTTTGTTCTACAGCCTTACGAGCCTTTTCAGACAACTCTGTGAAGTTATTGCCGTTTTCATCGGTGATTTCATATGATTCGTCTGAAATCGAACATGAACCATAGGTTGGCACATTGACTACGGATTTTCCAATTGTTTTGCTTACAAGCTTCAAAAGGATGTCCATTACACGGGATTTAACGCCGTACAAATCGCTGATGTCTTTCACGGATGCCTCAATCACATCCTTTTTAATTGTCTGGTTGTAGCGGAACACTACAATCTTATTCGTAAGATCCGGTCTGTTGGAATCTTCATACACTTCGGCGATTGTGTAATATTTTGATTTGATCTGCATTGTTTCGTAACCCATGTTTTTAAGTTTTTTCTTAATTCCGAAAAGAAACTTAATAAGGTGGGTGGCATTGTCGTCTTCAGTAAGCGTGAAATAAGATTTCTCATTTCCGTCAACTGACGATATCGATACGTCAAAAATTCTGTGAACTGACTTACCGATAGTTCCGTCCGCATTGAAATACGGTACAAACTTGATTCGACCAGTAGTCTTTTTGTCTTCTCTACATGTTAGGACGTATACATCCTTTTCTACATTTTCAGACTGATTTGCATTTTGTAAATCCTCTTGTGTAACTTTTAATAAATCTGCCATAATTTTGAAAATTTTAAATAGTTTGAAATAATATTGGATTTATAATAAACAATGATTAGATTGAATAATTGATAAATTTTGAATTTTGTGGAGAACACTCATTGCATTTGGACTGATTCTGCTCACAGAACCAACATATAGGTTGAATCATTTTACAGTGAGGGCAAACCAGCCATCCTTTATTTTCTTTCAGCTCTTCCAATGTGAATTTAATGCTTTGTGAACATTTAGTACATCTTTCTATTTCGAACGCCATTATGTTTTATCTTTATAAATTATTTATTAATTATACAGGTTGTCGCGTAGCATATCGTCGCCTGTGTCATTGTCTGTCGTAATATCTCGTTCCTGACTAGATGAATCTATTTTAAGGACTTTATAGCATGCCTCTATGATTGTGCTTGAAATGCAGTCCTCAAATGTTAATGCCGATACTGATCCCCAGATCTGTGTCTTAATGCCCTCTATGGTGCCGACCCATCTGTTTTCAGAATATATGAATGACAGACACATGTTATGTTCAGCTACGAAATATCCTATAACCTCATCCAATGATATGTTCTTCATCTGGTTTGACACAATCTCCATAGGAATCGGAGATGCCTGAAATACTTTTTGCAGAAGCTTCAGTGCTTCTTTGGAAATTGTCACTCTGTAGTTTTCTAACGGCGATTTCATCTCTGTATAGATTTATAGATTATGAAAATAATTAATAATACATAGACTGAACAGATGGCTGTGAATACCTTAATATTCCAAAATGCTATGAGCACTCCTGCTGTCGCCAATGCAAAGATAACTATGAACAGCAATAATATATAAAATAGTTTCTCCATGTTACTTTTTAATTAATGCAGTGCAGTCGGAATCATTGCATGACACTCTGTCACCGAGCACTTGTTCAACCGTACTGACACTCGAGCATTCATAATATGATTTATAAATTTCTACAGCTTCTTCTATGGAGTCTGCAACTACCAATCTGCCGTTTACACTGAATACTGATGTTGTTGAAATAGGTTTCATGTTAATATCATTTATATTAATTGACAATGGGTGAAGGGGATGTGCGATATGATAGGCATATAACTGATCCCGTAATAATGTTTGTTTCCTACACAGGACAGTAAGTTCATTTGAGACCCGCTCACAGTTATCCTTGTTCATACTTGACGCTTTCTTCCAGATTTTCTTCTTGATTGCTCTGTATGATTTTTCAAGTGACTTCAAGTCCGTATTATTTTCTGTACTCATATCAGAATAATTTACTTAATAAGAATATTATAGCACCTATAGCTAGGATGTATAATCCGAATTCAATGAAGATTTCAAAGATAAACATGAAAATATGGGCAAATGCAGTAATTATCATGGCTATCAGGCCGACACATGCAGCAATTACACATATGGTAAGCAATGCTATCATTTATCCTCTTTAATAGATTTATACAATTTTACGGCGCTTTCTATGACACCTATGATAAATGTCATGACAAATACATGCATGAAAACTGAAAGGAATACAGGTATGTCGGCAACAGCGTATTGATGTGCCATTTCAATTATCGTCAGTATCACGATAATCAATAATACTGATGTTGCCAAAATATATCTTTTAGATTTTCCTGACAGTCTCATAGCACTAATATTTATTTGTTAATCTTAGAATCTCCTTGTTTATCTTCAGTTGTATTTGAAGCATACATAATGGTAGGTCTAGTAGGTATTTCTACAGGTCTGACAGACTCTGGTACATTTGGATTATTGTCAAGGGGTACTGAAATTGGCATAACAGTGGTTCTGCTTGACAAAAAGATTTCTTTGCAAAGTTCATACTTCTTTGCGTCATCCATACCGTAATCACTGATTACGAGTTTGAATAGTTCAAATTTTGGGTCCATTTCCATTATTTTTACGTTTATGAATATAAAACAACATTTATTATGAAATCAGTCCCTATTCTCAGAAATATCTATTCGGATTACCTCTATGCCTGATTTTTCTAGCAATTCTATTCCGTCAGTCTTATAGGGTTCATAATATACCACACGCTTTATGCCGCTTTGTATAATCATTTTTGCACAGTCTATACATGGTGCCAATGTCACATAGATCGTCGATCCTTCACAGCTGTTGTCTGATTTAGCGCATTTAGTGATTGCGTTGGCTTCAGCGTGCAATACATACGGTTTTGACTTTCCGTCTTCATCCTCGCATATGTTTTCAAATCCTGACGGAGTCCCATTGTATCCGTCAGATATAATCATATTGTTTTTCACTATGAGTGATCCGACCTGCCGACGAATGCAGTAAGAATTTTCAGCCCAGATACGAGCCATCCTTAAATACCTCTTATCAGTGTTCTCCTGTTTTTCTTTTAGAATTTTATAATCACATGCCATGCTATTTGTTTTTAATCTTTTCAAAGTAAAATAAGTTGTCCCATTCAGTGTAGTTGATAATACCGTACTTTATTGCAAGCCGTGCCTGGAATGAATCTATGCATGTATGGGACAGCTGTCTTCTTATCTTATTCCTAAATCCCTCTATGTTGCTTGCTCCCTTATAGTAGTTGCATTGCCTGCATGAAGGGTTCAGGTTGTCAATTGTGTTGTCTATTTCATTACCGTGAATTTTTGAATTAAACCGTGAGATCATATGATCTATCTGCATGTCCTTCATCTCAAGAGGACATCCGCAGTATGCGCAGTGTCCGTCATACTTGTCATAGACATGCTTCCGTATAAGTTTGCTGAATCCCATTACTTCAAAGTTATTTTTGAGAATCCGTCAGGTTTGTCTATCATATATGTTCTGGATATATGTGAGCTGTCGACATCAGCATGGTGCACAAGGAATGTCTCTATTTTAAGGTCCTTGCTCACGTTTGCAAGCATGTCGCATATTGTCGAGATTATGTCTGTCGACACAGACGCAAATATTTCATCACAGAATATGATGTTCAAGTCCGGTATTATGAGTTTCGCATAGTTAAGGAAAGCGACTGTTACAAGAAAGTCTATCTTTCTCTTCTCACCTGTAGACAATCCTGCATATTTCTGAGGTGATCCGTCATGGTATAGATCGACAGAACAGTCGGCATTGTACTTTATAAAGAACTCCGGAGCATACTTTTCGCATAGGTCGCTCAGGATATTGTTGAGGTTTGCTATGTAATCGGAATATATGTAGTTCTTTAATGAGTATTTGTTGCTTGAAAGGATCTTTACGCATATGTCATAGATGTGTGCATTGTACTCAGTATCCTTTAATCCGTCTTTAAGGTCGCTTATGTTCGCCTTTATTTCATCCAAGTCAATCTGTATCCCTCCGGAATCTATAAGGTTCTTCAAATCGTTTATCTTTGACTTGTTTGATATGATGCTGCTGTTCGTATCCGATACCAATGTCTTTATTTCGGATATCCTTGCAGTACATTTTGTAAGCAGTGTGTTCAGTTCAGTAATCCTGTCTGATACTGCCTTAATGTTTGATGAAATCTTATTCAATTCCTCGTCATCCATTTTTATTGGCTGATGGCAGTAAGGACATTTATCATGCTTACCCAATTCATATTTGGCGTTCAGCTCTTTAAGTTCAGACTTCTTCTCTATGATTTCATTCTGGACCTCATCTTTGCGAGTAGTGACCTTCGATAAACGTGCATTGCTTTCAGTTACCGTCTTGGACAGATCCTCATTGATCGTTGTAAGGTCCTCTATCTCCTTCTTAGCCTCTTCACATTTCTTTTTGAACTCCTGTTTGTTCTTTTCCTCCATAGATAGAAGAATCTTGTTCAGCCGGTCTATCTCATCATTCTTGTGAGTTATGGATGATGTACAGTCTTTTTGCTTCACCTTTACTTCTGCAAGCAATGTCTCCAAGAATGTCAGGTCGAATATTTTGTTTATGAAATTCCGCTTGTCAGCCTCTGACAGGGTTATCATGCTCTTATATGTGGAAATGTTCAGAACTATTAGGTTCGTGAACAAATCCCTGCCTATATGTAGGTACTTTTCAAGGATTTCATCTTTTGATGATGCCAACGCGTCTTCAACTTGTTTACCGTCGATAGACACTTCAAACGCTTTGGGAGCTATGCCTCTTTTTACATAGATTTCATGTCCGTCAGCATCGAACCATAGTTCTACTTCGGCATTCTTGTTCACCTTATTAACCAATGTGTCAAGAGTCTGGCCAGGTACGTCGCCATATAATGCGAATATGATTGCCTGCGCTATACTGGTCTTCCCACTGCCGTTTGATCCGACTATCAATGATATATGTCCAGGATTGTCAAAGACTACTTCTGTTGGAATATTACCGTAGCTTCTGAAATTCTTGAACTTTAATTTCTTAAAATACATAATGCTAATTTTTAAAAATTCCCTGACTCAAGAACCGCCTCACGGCAGGAGACAAGGCAGGGATGTCTTTTCGTCTATGGCAACAAAACAGAACATGTTTAACTATAATAAACAATTTATAATGGCAATTTTTCATAACAGTCCATAGCAGACTGGATTACGTCATCCATGTCATAGTATTTATACTCTGCTAGACGTCCGCACAATATGATGTTTTCCCTTTCAGCCATTGCCTTGAACTTTTCATAGATTTCCTGATTCCGTTTGTCGTTTATAGGATACAATGGCTCTGAGTCGCTGTCAGGCTCGCAGGGATATTCATATGTCACATAGGTGTAAGGCTTTGACAATATCTCATAGTTCCTTTGGTAGAAGTTCTTATGCTCTATGATTCTTGTCGCGTCCTTTGACTTGTCGCATATATTGATGACTGAATTGCCGTACATGTTGGACATCTTAATCTTTTCATGAATAAAGTCGCATGATCTGAACTCTAGGGCGTCTACACCGAACAATGTATCTATACGGCCTGTATAGATTATCTTGTCGCAGTTGTATCTTTCCTTGACAGCCTTAAGCTGCTGGATATTCTCTATCCTCCAGTTTGTAAGTACGTCCACCCTATGTTTGTTTTGGTATAGGAGGTTCTCTATGAGTATCTGATATCCTCCCTTTCCATTCTTGCATACAGGTATGCCTTGAAACCTGTCATTAAAATACCTGTTGTTATAGGTCAGTCTGAAAGGTATGCGAGCTATAATATCTGGTGGCAGGTCAGTACATTTCTTGTTCCACTGTTTCTCAGTATAATCCCTTATGAGTTTTTGGTATACTGTCGTACCTATCATAGATATCGCCTTTTCTTCCAGGTTCTTAGGATTTTTGTAGTCGAACTTGCATGCGTTTATTTCATTCATTATGGCCTTCGCGACATCGCTTACCTTGTAGACATTGAATATTTTTGTAAACGTATTCATGTTGAAAGGCAGGTTGTACTGGATGCCGTCACTTATAGCTATAGGTGAATGGATATAGGTTGTGTCAAACTCAGTATACTTGTTCACCAGGTCCCAAATAATTTCATTGTCTGTATGGAATATATGGGGTCCGTATTGATGCACAGGTATTCCGTCCATTATTTTTTCAACGATGTTTCCGCCTGCATGCTTTCTTGATTCGACAACGAGCACGGTCTTCCCTCTATTGGTAAGAAGATTCGTAAGGACGCTACCTGCCAATCCTGAACCTACGATCATATAGTCATGCTTTGGAATCATATCGTTTATTTCGCATTTAAGACGTTTTTAAGAGTTTTTAATAGTTTTCTATGTTTTTCACAAAATAATGCCCTACATCTTATTTTTGGTAGGTTTATATTTGTCGTCCCACTTTTTAGTAATCATATCAACTATCTTGTCGTAGCCGTCTTTATTACCTTTAACTGACACATACTCCTGGTTGTAGCTGTTAAGCATGTCTTTAAGGTCATTGTCTATCTTGCATGCCTCATCATAGTTCTGCAGCCTGCCAACCTCATCATATGCCTTGTCGCGCTCTATGAATATGTTAAGGTTTTCATACTTGTTATGCTCATAGAGGATTGCGTTTTTCAATGAGTTGTCCTTGCTGTAATATGCGCTCAGCAGTATAGGTGAGTCTGTAATGACAATATTCACCTTGCCTATAACCCTGCTGACTTTATAGATCTGCTTGCCTGCTACATAGAACTGGCAGTTTAAGGCGGTATTGTTTTCTTCCCAGACTTTATCTTTTGCGAACTCAGACACATACTCACAACGGAATCCGTTCATCTTAAGCATTGAAAATATGTAAGCTGCCCCTGTACTATTACCGGCACCTGGTCCTGCAAACAGGTTCACTATGATTGTACGGTCAGTTTTTTTAGCAATTGTATAAATTCGTACTTCTTCATAGTACATACGGATTTCCTGCTTTGTCGCGAACCTCAGTAATGGAATTATTGCATTTACTTCAGCTTCTTCCAAAACATTGCTTTCACTGTCAACAAGCTTATAGGTCGTAAGATTCGGATCTTCTGAGACTTTAGCTGTCATCACCATGTACACCTTATCTGTCTGTACATTTACAACGATGTCTCCTTCCTGAATCATTACAAGACGCCATTGCCTCCAGTCCTTACATCTCCTACTAGGAAACAGACAGCATTCACGGTCGTCATCATATTCAGAATACAGTTCACCATATTCATTAAATACGATAGGCATCCTGTTGCCGTTCCTTTCAGTATAGCAGATAATCTGTCTGTCAGAATTTACGGAATCGAACTCGACAGTTCCGATAGCTGAACACCATAATCTAAGCTTGCGGTTATTGTTATAATTTACAAGTACGCTTGCAGGTGCAAATTTAACTTCTTCCATAGCCAATTTATTTTATTAAGTCATTAACTGCAGTTTCAAGTTCGGTAGCCGGTATAGCTCCTGTAAGTCTGTTAACGACTTCACCGTCTTTAAAGAATATAAGTGTCGGTAGGTTTCTTACACCATATTCCGTTGAGGCTTCATCTGTTTCGACATCGGACTTTACGAAAACCACATCTTGATATTTTTCCTTGATGCCGTCTATTGTCGACGAAAGGACCTTGCATGGTCCGCACCAGTTGGCATAGAAGTCAACCACTACAAATTTGTTTTTCTGAATTAATTCCTTTAGTTCGTTCATAAGCATAATTTTTTAATAATAAACAATATTTTATATAAAAAGGATACCGTAGCAGTTACGATATCCTTAAGCATTTCTATAGACGGTTTCTATTAAAACTTATAGGCTTTCAGAATCAATAAGGTTTTTATTACCGTTTATGTCAGTTGAAAATGTTGGCTTTCACCTGTTACGGCATTATCGATGAAAGTACATAATTTATTGTCATTTATCTGAAGTTTCCCGTCAAGTATCAATATATTGGAATAGTCGTTTACATCAACGTTATCAAGGTTTATATCGCCGCCAAACGTGACATGCGACCATCCTACTCCGTAAAGACATGAAAACTTATACTCTGAATTTCTAAGGTCTTCGCTTATTTCTTCTTTTGAGCCATATCTCATATCATAGACCTGGATTTTCAATTCAGATATTTTACATTCTGCGTCATATCCTTCAGCTGATCCTGAATATTCATAAGAATGTGCATTCGTAATTTCTATATTTCCAGTAATGCCGCCTTCAATCAAAAATACATCCTCAGAAATTTTTTTAAACTGAGTGTTTTGACCAAGTTTGATGTTCTTTATAATACCTTCAATGGTATAGCCTGCACCTGCTCCTTCATTGACGCCTCTTGTCACTTCCATAAATGTTTTTAGTCTTTCCATTTTTCTATTTTTTTAGATTTCATATAATATTTATGCGTCACCATATGTTTTTATTTCAATTCCAAGAGTCGTAGCCTTTTTCATCTTGCTTGACGTAGACGCAAGGTCGTCAGTGAACAAAATCTTGCATTGTTTCCAGTCAGATGTCTCTATGTACTCTGGATGCGCTTTAAGGAACTCTGCTTTCGTCACATATCCGAATTCTTTCGGACTTCCTGTCATAATCACAGGAACTGCGTCTGATGATCCTGTCGAAACCACAGGAGCCATGTTAACTTTGAATTCCGTCGCATATCCCATTACCTGCTTGTATTCTGCAGAGTTTTCATCAAGCAGCCATCTCTTTACCTCCTGTGGAACACCTGTGAGCTGTGTCTGGTTAATCTCGCCTCTAAGATATTTTGCGCACATGTCGGAAGCTGTCTTACCGCACAGTCTGTACTGCATTGACAAAATGATTTCATTCAATGTCAGCGTGTTCCGTCTCTCTATAAGCGTATTGACGACATTCATTATTGAAGTGCCGTTACCGAACTTCTGCTTCATGAACTCTATAGACGAATCACGCATGAAATCAAGGATTGTCGTGATTTCCATTTCAGGATCAGCAATGAACTCTGGTAGGATTTTTCTGATTGTCGCCTCCTTGAATGAACGAAGGTTTAATGCCTCAGCGCCCGCTATGACTTTGACAGCCAGTTTTTCTTCAGCCGACATATCAAGCATCAAGTGTGTTCCTCTTACCTCAACATTCTCTGTCGGTATTTTAGGGTCGCCACCGTTCTTTACAATCTCATAGACGAAAGGTATGATGTCGCCTGCAAGCGAAATCTTTATAACCGAGCCTATGCCTACGTTATTCTGTTTTACGTAACCGTAGTTGTGTAGTGAAGCCTTGTTGATGTTCTTGCCGTCCATCTTCACGGTATTGAATATTGCTTTAGGGAATAGCTCTCCTGTCTTACCTACATTCCATTCGATATCTATGATTTCTGTTTCAAGGATGCTTGGCTTATACTTGATTGCAACACAGTCGGTAGGTCTTGTGACATTTTCAGTCTTACGGTATTTGACTTCTGGTTTTAATACGAATCCGTCAAGAGGGAACTTGCTTTCGGCACGGACTTTCTCCATTGCGTCATATATCTGTGCAAACTTCATTTCAGAGATTTCAGATTTCTTGAATGTCATGATATTGTATGCAAGAACCGGATTATCCTTTACCGTATTATAGTCAACCCATTGGTATGATCCTGACGGAGCAACTAGACGAAAGTCGTACACTACAATCGAAATATCGTTTCTGCCTGTAGTCTGTTCTGTATTGCCTTCCCACTTTTGACCGAACATACCTGCAACGAATGCACGTGTGTTAGCGAACTTATCCTTATACGACTTGTTGAAGTCCTCGAATCCGATAAGGGCTTCGCCTCTTACTACAAGCTTTTTACCTGACTGCAGGAATTCCTTATATGGGATCTTTTCAACCTGAGGCATAATCCAGTGCGACACATCCTGTCCGTACTCACCGTCACCCCTTGTTGAGATTCCTTCAACCTTGCCTGTTTCGTCAAAGATAACCTCGAATGAACAGCCGTCGAATTTAGGAGTAACTTCTATAAGCCCGTCGTCAGGAACACCTGAGAAGTATTTGTTAAGCGTGCCAAGGTATTCATCAAAGTGGGTCGATCCGTCAGATGATTCCTTGATTTGGATTTTTGACAGACTGCCCATCTTTACAGGATGTTTGACAGTATAGTTGGATGAATGGTGTGTACCGATGTATCCTTTGTTTTCAAGTCCTAGCTTTCTTTCAAGTTCGTCAAATTCGGCGTCACCCATGATAGGGTTTCCGTTATAATAGGCTTCTTTAGCCTTGTTATAGAGTTCAAGATCCTCTTGTCTTGACTCATTGATAAATTCTTTAAATGAAGGTATTGTATCCATGTTCTAAATTATATTAAAGTTATTATATTTACCTATATTAAACAACATTTATTGGACTTCACTATGTATAATGTTGAAAAGACTGTTAAGGTCTTCAAACATTACAGGGTTGACATCGACGGTATCATATACGAAATTTACCGTATGGTTCGGTGAGGCGTTAGGTACTGTTTCAGAGTTAATATCATTTATCCCGCCGAATTGGAAATCCTTCATGCGGCATCCTGTGAAGTACAGCTCCAATACCGATATGTGTTCTGACGCGAGCTTCAACAGGTATTGGTTAATCTGGGACTTGTCTGATTCTTGAACAACAGGCTTTCTTGAATTATTTTCGACATTGTTTGTAAATTCTATCAGGTTCCTGCCTGTAATTGTAAGCGCGTTACGGAATGATCTCAGATCATATACATACACGGACATGTTGAATTTCTGCAGGTTTACAGGAATTCTCTCACGTTTGTAGTATGTGTCGGTTATGGCCTCAGACAAAGATGTCAGCATACGTATTGTATCCATTTTCACGTCTTCCATAATGTCTATGGAGAACGTACGTTCTATGGCTTCAGCCTTGTCAACGGCGTAATAGTCCTTTATCACGTTTTCCATACCTGACACCTTTCTGAACATGAACTGCTTCTGGTCGTTATAGGTCTTAAGAATCTTATATGCCCTGATGAGGTTCATACATGACGTAGGAGCCGGATATATTGGTTCCTGGTAGGGATTTACATTGATTGAAGGTCTGGTGTTTTCATATTGACGTATTTCAGACTCACGCATTATTTCAAGACGCAGGATCTCTGATTCAAGGACAGTGATGTCTGACGAATATCTGGCAACCTCATCATATAGCCTGTCAAGTTCTGATTCATAGTATATAACCATGTCACTTTTAGGACTAGGTTCGCCTGTCCGCTTATTTTTCATAGCGTTCATAAGGTTCTTAATGACTTTCTTCTTCTCATTCTGATACTCTTCTTCAAGACGTTGCCCATAGTCGGCTATTTTTTCATTATCGGCATTAATTATCTTTTCCTTATCGGTTTTTTCAGTACGGAGCCTGTCTATGAGATCCTCCAGGCTTTGTTGGTTTTTCTTATTGCCTGTGTTATTGTCTGCCTGAGGTTTGTCTTTTTTAAGCTTCCACGAGTCTGACAGGTACAGATATTCTATAGCGCCGTACATTTCATCGAACACCCTTCTTTCATGAACGCCTGATATCGGTCCCACTGATGTAAACGAAGTCTCAGAAAGCTTGTCGAACTTACTAAGCGAGTCTTCAATCTCTACAAGAATCTTGGCGGCTGTGAACGCACCCTTGTCACTGTAATCGATATCGCCTCTGTCGAACACACCCATCGTCCTGAACAACGGTGAATTATAGAAATCGATCTTTAAAGAAAAACCCATCAACAACGGATCACTGTAACGTATGTCATTGACGAACTTGTTCAGTCTGTTTCGCTTTGCAAGAGCGCCTGCGCCGTCGTTCCTTACATACGTCGAGTTCGCCGTGAATCCAGCGAATGGATGAAACAACGAATCCTTAAATGCCGCGTTGGCTTTCTTTATTAAATCGATTTGTTCTATGTTGACCATTTCCTGTTAGTTTTTTGCAGTCGTGTCTTTTGACTGATATATTCTGGTATATGAGTTGTTGATGACCGTCGGTTTTTGTTTTTCAAGGTTGTCTATCTTGACCGAGTCTATTGCATGCCGGTTTTCAAGGCCTATGATATATGTATCCCTTTCCGAGATTACTCCTTCAAGGCTGTCGATTATTGTTTTTTCGAATCTGACAGTATCCTCGACAATTGTCTTTAGGTATTTTATCTGATGGTTCTTCGTACATGATTTGGTCATGAACACCAGCATAAGCGCCAGCAGCAGATAATGGATGTATTTCTTTACAGTTTCCATAATGTTAATATATTTGTTTATTATATTTATAAAAGAAAAGAGGATTCGAAAACCCTCTCTTCCGACAATTATGATATATGTAGGCGTCCTTAATATTTGGACGGGAAAGCCTAAATGAACACTGACTTTATTTTGAATATTTCAACCAATTTACGTGGACGCATTCCTTTAAGGGTATCCTTGTCTATGTGGATTTCAGGAAGGTCGTCGTTATTCATAGCATTATGATATTCCAAACGCCATCCGTTTTCATCAATTACCAAATAGTCTCCACCTCTGCTGATACGGACATATCCTGTATCCGAAAATTCGAACATCAGCATAGGTTTTGCAGGATTCTCGCTTGCAGGTTTGTCATAATAACCATATGTGTCCCATGTGTCGGATGCGTCGAATCTATTGGACATATAGCGGAGCGGCACCATAGTTATGTCTTGGAATTTTTCAACCCATTTGTCACGGGGCTTGCCTGACTTATGCGGAAGTTCTTGAACAATCTTCGTTATCGTGTCCCCTCGGAAATCCGGGAATTTGATATTATATTTCTTACACATCTCTTTTCCTCTTTCATACAGGCCTGCTATGATTTCAGTGTATGGAAGGATTAACAAGAAAGTGTCACGATTTGTATGGTCGTAGATTTCGTCAGCAAGTTTCTTCTTTTCAGCATTACCTGGATCTGAAGGATTTTTACGGCATGAAGCCTCCAAAGCGTCTGCAAGCTCTAAAAAGTCTGCATGCAGTTTCTTTCCTTCTTCTTTAGTGAAATTATTGAAAGGAAACACGCTTTCACGAATATATTGATTGAATGTCTTTAGGCTTTCCATAATCTTTATAATTTAGTATTTAATTTACGCGGGTGCATCCTGTATCAGAAAAGTGGAAGTTCTTGAACAATTTTCACTATCGTATCTTTGTTGAAATCCGGAAATTTGATGTTATACTTCTTGCATATCTCCTTTCCTCTTTTATACAGGCCTACTATGATTTCAGTGTATGGAAGGATTAACAGAAAAGTATCCTTGTTCGTATGGCTGTAGATTTCGTCAGCAAGTTTCTTCTTTTCGTCATTACAGGGATCTGAAGGATTTTTACTACATGACGCCTCCAAAGCGTCTGCAAGCTCTAAAAAATCAGCATGCAGTTTCTTTCCTTCTTCTTTGGTGAAAGGTAAGAGTTCTTTATTCAGATTCTCTTCACTCTCATCTTCTATTATAGGCGCTTTTATGAAACGCGCCTTCAATTCATCTAAAAAATCTTTTTCATTCGTACTTATAAAAACAAGTCCCCGTATGTTGTCATTATCGAAATATGTCGTTGATGACTTATAGTCGGAATTAAAACTGACGACATTTTTGTTATCATATTTAAAGTCCTCTATATTTTTATTTACTGTTATGTTTATTTTCCATTCACCGATTTTTGAATCCAACACCTTTAGCTTCATCGGATTCTTCATTTTACCCATGTACCAGATGTACAGGCTGTCGCCTTCTTTGAGGTCTGCAAAAGTCTTTGCTGATCCTAACCCTTCATTGTAGGCGCGCATGCACTCGTCAAATGTCTTCAGGTTTTCCATATATAATTTTTTTAAATAATAAACAATCATTAATATTTATATAATTCCGGTTTGATGTCTGCAAATTCCTTCACTAGACCTCAGGCTCCTTGAATTCCTCCACGTCATCAACGTCGTCGGATCCGGGGACATTTTCGGGCTCCTCCTCGTCGTGGTCCTGATCGTCCTCCTCAGGATCGTTGTTCTTCACCACATTCTTGATGACCTCCAGAAGCTGCCTGCTTGAAGACATAAGGGCGGTGTCGGGCTTGTCCTCCTCGACTGCGTCAGGGATGTCGCCAGCCATGTCCCTCATCTTTATCTCGGCGTCCGCTATCAGCTGCTGCTCCAGCTTCACGAGCTCTATTATCGTCTTCTGGGAGTTCGAAACGCTGTCGAAGATTTTCGGGTTCGGGTCTATCTCGAGCGACGCGATCATCGTGTTTACCAGCTCCTCGGCTATCGAGATCTGCTTGATGACCGTCGTAAGGTTGGCCGAATAGACCTGCGACTTTATCTTCAGGTACTGGTTCTTGTCTATGACGCCGCTCTTTGCGTACTGCTTGTACATGGAGTCCATCAGCTTCTTCGCCTTTATCTCGGCCTGCGACCCTTCGGCCTTCATCTTCTTCGCTATCTGCCCCATTATCTGAGGACGTTCGAAGACCATCTCGTCGTTCTGGGATGACTTCGCCATGTCCGCCGCTATGTCCGCGAGGGTGTCTATGCTGTTCTTTTCTTCGTCCGTCATATTTCCTGCCATGATGCTTTTCAATTTACATGTCACACAATTATATATTATTTCCTGTATTTGGCGTACTTTGTGGTCACTATGGTGTATGAAGGGTCATATGGAATCCCCTTCCATTCCAGCCATGCCTGGAACATCGTCTCCGTCGTGTAGCCTAAAAGCCTTGGAGGGATTTCGTCCCTGCATTCCTTCCAGAACTCGTCGAGCGAGGGGAACAGCAATGAACAGTACTCGTCTGCAACTTCCCTTTCGGCGACCATCATGTTGCAGAAGCACGCCTCCCTCAGGGTCTTCCTACTGATCCATTCCATGAACCACGAGCCGAATCCGTTCCTTTTGTCGAGTATGGGAACAAGTCTCTCCCTTATGATATCAGGGAACATCAGCCTCGTGTTCGCCTCCTCAAGCGTCCTGCCGTTCGCGAAGGGCATGTCGTACCTCGCGAGCAGCGCCCTGTATCCCTTGTTCCTTGCAAGCATGATGTCGAAGTTGGATACCGGCTGCCCGTCCTTCATCATGCACCTCCTGTAGTGGTCGAGCCCCTTCCATTCCCTCCTGTCCTTCCATAGCATGTAGAGCCCCGTCAGTTCGCAGTACACGGAGTTCCTGTCGTCTATGTTGTCGCCTTCACGGCTTTCGTCAATCAGGAACTTCTCCCTCAAAGGATCATTATCCTTCATGTATATGAAGCTGTCGGTCGACTTCCCGACAGTATAGATGACGGAATCCATTTTAGAGTCTGCCCACCTGTCGGCCTCCGTCAGGTATTCGTTATAAAATCCTAAAAGATTTTTCCTTGTGAACATATGGTACTTGTCAAGTCCGTTCGCCTCCGGCACCGCGGCAGATACGTCATTTCCTGCCAGGAAGCATGAACAGAACTCGGACACATGGGTCAGCTGCCCCTCCAGTCCTTTCAGGGACGGATACAGTTTATTATCATTATAGTATTTTTTAATCAGTCCGGTATTATAGAAATAGAAGGTTCCCGCCATATGCAGGTCTGTCATTTTCATCTCTGGACAGATTGTCTTCTGGTAGTAGTTGAGCAGTGTTTCATACCTGCGTCCCACTCCTCCCTGCAGGATTGCGCAGCGGCTCCTGTTCTCTTTCAGGTTCATCAGTGACTCCTTCCACGCCGGTTCGGAATATATGAGCGACTTGTACATTATGTAGCTCCAGTACTTCACGTCCTCCATCCTTGCCGGCTCCTGAAGGTACTTCGCCCCTTTGAAGTGCGAATAGAATGAAATCACGTTCCGGTTTTTATATTCATCCCACTTGAATCCGTCCTTTCTGTTTTTATGAATCCATGTCATGGGCTTCAGCTCCTCAAACCCCTCGAAGAGAGGAGGGATTGAAACCAATTCGGCCTCCGGGTTTTCAGTAATATTAGATTCTATAATATCATGTCCGGTATTGTTATGTACGGGAATTTTTTTGATTACTGTGCATTTGGAATCCCGGTAATCTCTTTCAGGTCCTGCAGGGTCTGACGGGTCTATCAGGGAGAAAATATTTTTCCAAGATTCGTATTCGCCGAGAGTAGATGAGTTCTCTATGAACTTCACATAGACCGCGGCCCTGCCATGCCCTGTCAGCTCCTTTATGCTTTTAATTATGAAATCCCTTTCAGAACCGGAGGGACTGACGGGGCTGTCAGGGTCTTGCATGCTGTCAGGGTCTTTCGAATCTTTCATTCCTTTCAGGACTGACGGGCTGACGGCCACTGAAAAATAAATTTCGTCAAACTTGTTGTCGAAGTCTGAAAGGTTCAGCATCGCGAAATGGAACTTCTCAATCTCTGTCAGGTCCTGGCAGGTTCTGTCAGTGTACCACCAGTGTATGACATGTATTTTCCTGTATTCCGATCCCGTGTACCTGTCAGGGGCTGTCAGGGGTTTCAGTTCCTTCCATGGACGTAAATCGCCTATATTATGCATTTTTAAAGTTCCGGGAATATTTTCGTCATTTTTTTCTATAGGTCTGTTTCCTATGCGTAATGGCTTTATTACTTCGGCCCTGTAAGGCTTGGTAATTATTTTAGTTCTTTCTAGACCTTTGTCCTGCAAGGGCTTGGAAGGTGTTACAATCTTGTATTTAGATGAGAATTTTCTTAC